>Ga0214542_1001923_pt1 | contig 42974 bp, 44 predicted proteins | sample CNSS1metaG_FD_160096 | JGI IMG/M metagenome (GOLD analysis project Ga0214542, IMG submission 160096) | Root nodule microbial communities from cowpea collected in UCLA plant growth center, Los Angeles, California, USA - CNSS1 | ecosystem: Host-associated > Plants > Roots > Nodule | place: USA... | reverse complement strand
ATATATATATATATATATATATATATATATATATATATGTATATATATATATATATATATATATATATATATATATATATATATATATATATATATATTTAAAAACAAAAAACACATTTATAATTCACGATACAAACCATACTAATATCGGGTGTATGTCTATTACAAGAATATTTATATGTACAATTGCATCCAAAATTAATATGAAACAAGACATACTTGAGTCAATTTACACAAGACCAACGACTTTCTCTACTTATCTTTGCTAGCTTAAGAGGATTCTGTTGGAAGGCTCACACACAATTCCACTTTCAAAAATCCATTCAAAACTCTGGATCCAAATTTGGAGGACCCTCTCTTTTCTGTCGCCGTGAATAGGAAATATATCGAAACAAACTCAACCTTAGAGTTAAAAAAGGTGAGCTTGGAACAAGGACCACAAGCTTGGGTAATACACACTTGGAGGAGAGAATACACTTTTTGACGATTTAGTAATGATTGGAGAATATTCTCCTAGGGAGCTACCCCAACCTCATCATTAGAGCTTCTAGAAGATATTTTGTGATTTTGTTAGAGAATCTTTCATCTTTGTATTGTTACTAGGAGGTCCTTTTAGTTATTATGATTTAACCTTTCTAGATAGTTGAGTCATATAGCTTGGAAGGAGCTCCTCCATTAATTCTAATAGTAATAAGTTTGATAACTACAGAAAATGTTTTATGAAAATCAACCCCTGAAACTTGTTTGAACATTTGAAACCAGTCGAGCTTTTATATTTATTAACATAACCATCATGATTTTCTTTAAACCAAAACATCCATTTGTGCCAATAACCTTGCAGTTAGGAGGGAGAGGAACCAAATCCCAAGTATGATTATGAAGAAATGAGTCATATTTTTGTTGCATAACAATAACTTAGTGTTGATTCATGAGAGTTTGTGAGGCCTTTGATGGTTCAATATAAGTTAGTAACAATGACGACCTGCTAGTTTTGGACCAAGTTTGAATGAAATTTGTATTGACTAGCTTAGAGACAATAAGAGACATAGAGGAAACAATTGCAGGAACAGTAGGAGTAAAATGAGGAGTAGAGAAAAGTGGTTCAAGCTTAGGAATAGGAGACTACGAAAACAAAGTAGAATAAGGAATCTAAGTTCATAAAAAAAAGACATCCTTAGAGGTGTAAAGACGAACAGACAAAGAGGGAACAAATATCCTTTATGGGAAAGGGAATAACCCAATAATATGCACTTTTGGAGCGAAAATTTATTTTGTGACAATTATATAGGCAAAGAAAAGGAAAATATGTACAACCAAAGACAAGAGTAGTGATGTACAAAACAATGTAAGGGATCTGAAACTATAATGAGACAATGAGAAATATGTTAATTAAGTAAACTACTATTTGGAAGACAAAGCCTCAAAACTTTAAGGGAGAAAAAAGCATGATTTAATAAAGTTAAATCTAATTCAGTTATATTCCTATGTTTTTGTTCAACTACACCATTTAGGTAGTAAGTATGGGGACAAATAATTATGTTAAGAATGTTGTGAGTAAAAAAGAAAGATGTGAAGGATTGAAACTAAACACCCCCACCCCACCAACCTAATAAATTTGAATACTTTTAATCTTGGTATTGAATTGAAGTTCACCATAGCTTTAAAATTCTGGAATATAATTAATGAGGCTTCTTTCATGAGATGGATGGATGTAGGAGGCTCCATGGATGAGTAGCGGAAGTGAGTTTTAAAAGGTGTGGATCCATTTCTTTATATGAGGCTCCAAGCTCGGCCTAAAGTTGGTGCCAAAAAGGAATGGAATTCCATCAGAAGTGCCAAGAAAAGGCATTGAGTTTGTTAGATCTAGGCCATGTGCTTTAATCACAGTGTTCATGCATTTGCACTTGTGCTAAATGAGATCAATGTGATGAAGCTTCTAGGCTCCTTTGGATTCAAATCGGCCTCGTTCTTTTAATTGGGTAATTAGAAGCCCAATAAAAAGACTAGGTGATTTGGTGCATGGAGCTTTTTACCCAAAACAAACATTTATAGAAAACATGTCCTAATTACATGGCCCAATTTAAAACTATACTAATGGACCATTGGAAAGCCCATCAAATCTTGATGTCTTCTTTGGCCCAAGTGAAAAGCATTTTAAGTTCATTAGGCCTATTGTAGTCTTTATGCTCTATGTCTTCTTGTATTCTTCTGAGCATGTTTCTAGTGATTTGGCCTTTGATTGGACCTATGATTGGGCTAAAGTTATCATCTCCTCCCTCTTGAAGAGTATTTGTCCTCAAATTTGGAAGGTGTATATCTTCTTCAAAACCATATGTAAAAGGAATTAAATTAGTTACATTAAAGGTGGTATGTACTCCATATTCCTTAGAAAGGTCCAATTGATAAGTGATGAGTGCATATTTATACCCTCATTTAGCTTTTACCATTAGATTCTTAATGGATTTTTGTGCTTTAAAATATTTTCTTAATTAGGATTTGTTATAATTTGATTTATTGAGCATGAGATACAAAAGCATGTTAAAAATAACTTTTTAGTTGCATAAATGTTCTTTAGATATTTTAAAGTATGTTAGTGCAGCTGCAACTAAGTTGAACTCATGAAGATGCGAAAATAAATTGATTAAAGCTTCATGACACTTAAAGATAAATTCAAGAATAGAAAATTATGAAAATCACAAAAATTTAAGGCAAGCAATAAGCCTTATTGTTGACCTTCCTTAGGATTTGGAAATGACCATCTATGGTTAAGTTTGGACTTCCTTTTTTTAGGAAACCTTTCTTTTCTTAAATGAAGCCAAACTAAATCCCCTTCATTGAAGACAATCTCTGTCTTCCCCTTTATTGTTATATTTGATGTATCTCTTAGTTTGTTGTTGTATTTGTTGTTTAACCTTTTCATGTAAATCTTTGATAAACTTATATTTAGATACTCCCTCTTTATGAATAAAATCAAATGAATTAGGAAAAGGTACTAAATGCAAAGGTGTCAAAGGATTAAACCCATACACAACTTCAAAAGGAGAGATTTTAGTAGTTATATGAACTACTCTGTTATATGTAAACTCTATATGAGGAAGATACTCATCCCAAGATTTATGATTACCCTTCAAGACTATCCTTAATAATGTAGATAAGGATATATTAAATACTTTTGTTTGCCCATTTGTTTGTGGGTGACAGGTAGTAGAAAAGTTCAACTTAATCCCTAATCTAGACCATAATAGTGCAAGGTAAGCCATGAAGTTTAACCACATTTCTAAAGAACAACTTTGCAATATTGCTTGCATCATCTACCTTGTGGCAGGGTATAAAATGAGTCATTTTACTAAATGTGTCCACTACTACAAAGATAGAATCAAAACCCCTAACAGTTCTTGAAAGTCTTAGGACAATATCCATACTTATGTCTTCCCAAGGGGTGGAAGCAATAAGCAAATGAGTGTAAAGACCATGAGTCATTGCCTTAGATTTGGCTTGTAAAGAAGTAATACATTTAAAGCAATGTTGTTGGCATCCCTCCTCATATGGGGCCAAACGAATTTCTCTTTAAACATGTTTAGAGTTTTATCTACCCCAAAATGTCCCATAACTTCCCCTTCATGCATTTCTTTGAGTAGGAGTTTTCTATGTGAACCTTGGGGAATGCAAACGTTTTCCTCTTTGAACAAATACCCCTTATATACATATAAACCTACTTGGGACTTTTGCAAACACTCTTTGTAAATGGTGGAGAACTCAACATCTTGAGAGTACAATTCATGAATGTGATCAAAGCCAAGAATTTGGGCTCTAAGTTTTGCAGAAAGTGTGTGCCTTCTAATTAAAGCATAAGCCACTATACTTGTTTTACCCTTATTGTATTTAATCACATAAGGAAATTGCTCGAGATACTCCATCCATTTGACATGTCTTTTGTTTAACTAGTTGGCTTTTCAAATATTTATGTGACTCATGGTCATTATGAATGATAAACTCCTTGGAAACAAGGTAGTGTTCCCAAGTTTGAAGAGCCCTCACAATTGCATACATTTCTTTCTCATATGTGGGATAATTGAGAGAACCACCATGGAATTTTTCACTAAAATATGCAATTGAATGACCTTCTTTAATAATACCGCACCTATGCCAACTCCTAAGGCATCACATTCTAGTTCAAAAGTTTTAGCAAAATTTGGCAAAGCTAGAATGGGTGTCTTGGTAAGTCTTTCTCTTATTTCATCAAAGGCTTTTTGTTGTTTTCCCCCCAAAATAAATGTGACATCTTTCTTCACTAACTCATTGAGTGATGAAGCTAGACTAGAGAAATTAGGAACAAATCTTTTATAAAAAATTGTCAAACCATGGAAGCTCCTAATTTCTCCCACATTTTTGGAGGTAGGCAATTTTTGGACGACCTTGAATGCCTCACGGTCCACATGAACCTCATTTTGGTTGATCACAAAACCTAGAAAGACAACACTGTCAACATAAAAAGTAAACTTAGCTATATTACCAAACAAATGATTGACCTTAAAAATGGAGAGAACTGACCTAAGATGCTCTACGTGCTCATAAAGACTCTTACTATATACTAAAATGTCATCAAAATAAACAACAACAAACTTTCCTATGCAATCTCTTAAGAAATGATTCATAAGTCTCATGAAAATACTTAGAGCATTAATAAGACCAAAAGGCATTATTAGCCATTCATACAATCCAAACTCTGTCTTAAAAGAAGTTTTCCGCTCATCACATTCCTTAATTCGAATTTGGTGATAACCACTTTTGAGATCAATTTTGAAAAATGCAATTGATCCATGTAATTCATCCAACATATCATCTAGTCTAAGGATTAGGTGCTTATAGTCACAACACATTTTCCACTTGCCATCTTATTTTGGCACTAATAAAACAGGCACACCACAAAGGTTAAGACTCTTTTGAATAAGATCAACATAGGCACAACACTAGGCCATGTGCTTTAGTCACATTGTTCATGCATTTGCACTTGTGCTAAATGAGATCAATGTAGGCTCCTTTGGATGCAAATCGGCCTTGTTCTTTTTAATTAGGTAATTAGAAGCCCAATTAAAAGACTAGGTGATTTGTTGCATAGAGCTTTTTACACAAAACAAACATTTATAAAAAACATGTCCTAATTACATGGCCCAATTTAAAACTATACTAATGGGCCATTGGAAAGCCAATCAATCTTGATGTCTTCTTTGGCCCAAGTGAAAAGCATTTGAAGCCCATTAAGCCTATTGTAGTTTTCATGATCCATGTTTTCTTGTATTCTTCTGAGTATGCTTCTAGTGATTGGGTCTTTGATTAGACCTATGGTTTGATAGCATACAACAAATTGAACTGTTAAAAAGCATAAACAAAACAATCATAATAAAAATAACCATGAGACAATGGAACATGTGAAGGACCCTAAAAGTCATTGAAGATTTTCTAAAAGAAAATTACACTGTATTAGATTAAAAAGAAAGTAACCTATAAGATTTGCCAACATAACCAGATGAACAAAAATCAAGAACTTTATTAGAATTGGAAACATTACATTAGGGTGGTCTAACCTAAGATACCACAAATTACAAACAACAGAGGAAGGAGAGACAATAGTGGTTGTAGTAATAAATGAACTAGTGATAGTATGAAACTGAAGAGTCTTTTGTAACACCACAATTTTTTTCTTCCTAAAATCTATAATTAACTCAAATTACATAATTAAAATAAAAATTCATTCCTCTTTTATTTGAAATCTCAATAAAAATGTTGTTTTACAAATAAACTTTATTGAAAGAAGAAAACATAGGACTAAAATACGATCATCGTGGTGGAATCCACAACCACCAAAATAGAAGGATAAGCTAACATACAAACATCAAAACATCCTAACCAAAATACATATCAATCATAGTATACCAACCCATTCCAACCTTACATAGCCACGTGTCTCACAATACCATACAATTACATCCATTGTTTCACACATCCACACAAAACATACCATCACCGCAAATAATATAACCACCAGTGAACTCCTCGATAACTTCCCCGGCGAAGTATACGAGTGTCACTTCATCACCCTTCTCTAGAGCCCGACAAAGTTCACCTCCGCTACAACAACGTAGAGTTACCCTTCACCACCTTTTGCCAAGTCACCACACATAATCATACCTTTACGTTTCCAAACAAGCACATATGAACATATCATCGCAATCATTGTAAATAACATCTCCTCCACAATTTAGACTCATAAAATACTACATCACATATAAACAAGAAGGCAAGAAAGAAACAAGAAAACAAGAATGGAAGCTCCCACTACATTTACTTTGTACTCCTTCCTTCTTTCTTGACTTGTCACTATTTCTATTAAAATTTTCTCCCTAAACATTGTTTTGTCCTATATTTATAAGCCTAATATCTCTAAGAAAAATACAATATTTTATTCTCACTTGTTATTATCTAATAATACATAACAATATATAAGAATATTTCATAATATCTAACAATATCTCAGGATATTTTTTTAATTAGTAACAATATAACAATATCTAAGAATATCAACTAATATATAACAATATCTAATAATATTTTTTATAATTAAATAGTTATTTACTAAATCTTATCTTTTAGAAAATCTTTTAAAATAAAATAAATCCTATAAAATGTAACTAATAAACAATTTCATCTTTTACTTTAAATATGATATTTAAACCATATTTGTATATTTTTCTAATTTTTAAAATTTCTTGGATCTCGCGTCTTTAACATGACATTTTAAGACGATGCAAAAATCATGATAGTTGATGTCAACGACACCCTTAAAAAGAACTTGATTTGTGACCTGAGAGTTAACAACACAAATGTGAGCATGAAATTCAAAGTAAACTTTATTGTCATTGACAAATTTACTAACATTAATAAGTGTTTTGGTAATGGGGAACATACAGTAATTTACATAAGTAAGGAGAATTTGGAAGACAAGAGGAACCATTGCTAGCATAAATCTAATCAAGCCCGTCAAAAGGGAGTAAAGTGCTAAATATTTTGTGAGTTTCCAATCACATGAAAAGGAGCCCTAAAAGAAGGTAACTAACTAGATAAGCACAACTTAGGGGTTGAATTGGAAGGCATAGCATTGGAAACATCAAAAGGGTTCTTGGAGAAGAATTACTTCAAGTATAAGACATTGCTGAGGGATGGAATAGGGTAGAGACTGACTTGGATTGGTCATATGACCATATTTGTGATAAATTTGACATTGGAAATTTGCATAGCGATCGCCTCAACTATGACCATGAATATGTCTTCCACCACAATTGGAGCCTTCTTTATAGAATTGCAACAACAACAAAATATCTAAGAGATGGAAAATTGGAAGGTGCTTGTGTATAGTGAAATGATGGTGGAAAAATGGTTTTGCTAGTAGTGAGTGGTTCCAGATTCATGGGTAAGAAGAATGACTTCAACTTTGGTGAGATGAGGTATCTAAAATTTTCTTTTAATAACAGAAATTACAACAACATATTCAGATAGAAGACCTTCAAAGATGCCATCAACATATTCATCTACAATAGGCTTTATTTGATGAAAGAATTCCTTCATAGTTTTGTTGTTAAGGGTAGGAGTCGTAAAACGGATCAACCTAATCCATTTGGGCCCGACTTGATATTGGCCCACCGAAAACGGGTTACAACTCAAAACCCGACACGTAAGAGGACGAGCTAACGTGCCAGCCCATTAGTTTTGATTTTTTTATTGATTTGCATGCTGAGGCCTAATTTGAGTCTTTTGTTTTTTTATCTATATGCGGACCCAATTTCATTTGAGTAGTTGTATGTGTAGTTCAGCAGTTGTTTATTCAATACCTATATTGATGTGACCCCAACAAGCCCAAATGCACCTTCAAGCCCCATTTCAAGTGCAAGCCCACTTAGAGGCCCAATTATAAGATCAATGATAAAGAGGATTCAAAAGGGACTCCCATTAGATGATCACAAATTCAATGGGCTTCTCACATTATTTACATGGGCCAAAGAGATCACAAAGACTTGAAGAAGTGCATGTAAATCTAGTAGTGTAGATTTAAATTGGGCCATTGTTTGGGCTTTGCTTTCAATAATGCATAAGACATAAAAACATGTTGATTGTGAGATACACATTGGGCTCGGCCCAATTTTTGCTATGCTTGGCCGAGAGCATCACATGGTGCAAGGGAGGAGAGCTCATGGATTCATCACACCTTCATCCAAGGGCTAGGAGACTTGACTTTCTTTTCAAGCTAGGATCTCCCAGCCAAGATCAAGCCTTCTTCTCCAAGCTAGCATCAAAGGCCAAGATGCTTTCTCCTTCTCATCCAAGGGCCGAGATTCCTGTGTGTAATGGCTTGAGTATAAAAGCCATAATTTTTCAACATTGTATTCACTCTTAAATTTTATGCAATAGATGCTAATTGAGTTGAGATCACTCCTCCTTCTATTGCCTTGAGAGTCACTCTTTCTAGAGATTTTTTCTCTCCACCTCTAGCCATATTCATTAGGCTAGCATTAGTTAGGAAATCTTATCACCTCCTTCACCTACCATAGTTTGCAAGTGCCTTCAAAACTTGCCTCCACTCATTCATTCAATTTCCGCTGCATCATGGAGTTCTACATGCACCTTTGGAGCTCCACCATAATGGTATCAAAAGCCATCAAACCATGATCTTTCATGGTTTGGTAAGGTTCTTTCCTAGTCTTGTGTTTCCTTCACTTTTTCGTGTTGTTATCTCATAATCTTCTTCTTCTTCTATTTTTTTTCTTTCACTTTTACCGTTCATTTGCCATTCCATTGTGTTTCTATTGTGTTTCTCCATTGATTCCATGCAACTATGAGACTACAAAAGTGTTCTACACTTTATTTTTAGATTTTCATGCTTGCTATGGTTCACATCATTTACTAGCTTTCCTTTAAATTTTAACACCATTTTATTGCTTCTATAGTGTTTCTCATCATTTTAATCGGTGAATCTTCTTTGTTTTTTAATTTCTACCGTTTAAGTTATGTTATATGTCTTGTTCTTCATTTGTTTACATGTTTACTTCCTTTTCCACCATTTAATTTCATCATATTGTTGTTTGTGGTGCATGAAACTGAGCCACCGTCACACATAAGCGCAATGAGGCATGCTCTATGCATGTGGATGTGTTGGACAGTTTTCTTGCCAATTTTAAACCATTTTCACCGTTGGTTTTAGTGCCTTAGTGTGTTGAGATGTTCATCCTTCATCTATGCCTGATTCTAGATCATAATCATGCTTCAATCACCTTGATTTTTCATTGAACATCTTCAAATTTTAGTTCAATATTCTGCTCTAGTTTTCAATTTTTTTCTAGTGCACACCTTCTGTTTGAGAGTTGTCACGAGTGACTCAGTGCACAAAATTTTAATCTGATTGTTGCTTCGAAAAGCTAAGTCATAGACAAAAATTTTCCAACAAGACTCATTCAATTATGTTGAGAATTGAATTTTAGACAAATTTTTGAAGTAGAAGCAACTTTCTGCGTTTTTCAGTGCCAATCTATTGCTATTTTCACTTGTGTCCTGATGCACACTTTTCTTGTTTGATTTAATTGGAACGTTTCATAGCATCAAATCACTTTCTGATTTTTTCCTAATTTTCTTAACATCTAGATGAAAAATTAGCAAAAAGAATCATTCAGATATGTCCAGTACAAAAAATATGATAAATCTTCAAAGTTAAGCCATCTGTGAGCGTTTTCTGATGCTGTGTTTTTGGAAAAATCACTATTTAGTGTGTTTTTGGTGTGTTTTGCTTCAGAAATTCAGTGCTCTTGCTCTATACATTTGCTTGTTTATGTGTGTATCCCATATTGTCATCAATTGATTTCATTTGAAGTGGCTTAGTTCCCTCATATTGGCACACATGCAATGAATACCATAAGCATTTTATGAGCACTGCAGTTTCTGTTTTTCAGTTTTTTTTTTTAATCCATTTTCCATTCTAGGATTCCTTTTGATGTGCTTTCCTTTCTTTCAAGCCTTAATTTCTTGATTGTCCTTTTTGGCTATTCAATTTAGTCTTGTCAAATCATATTCAATGATGTTTAAGTTTCTTAATTAGTTTTTCTTGTGTTACGCATTTCAGTTGGCAAGTAATGTTGGCTTTAATGCTCATGGTTGTAAATTAAGTGATTCTTTCCGAATTGGTTACTAGTCTATGGTAGCTTTTTAGGTGGTGGTTGAGAAGTAAAACTATAGAGAGTGTGCTTGCTTTTCTTCCTCTCACCTTCACCAATTTTTGAAAAGTTTTAAGCCTTCAATTTCTTGCTTGAGTGAGAACTAACCATTACTTTTGGCATAATTTGTTTGTTGTTTTTTTGTTCACTATTGTGGCTAGGTTTTGTTGCTATTGGTGTTGCATTTTACGTCCACAAGGGGTCCAAAATACTCCAATTGGTATATACTTCAAAGCCATCAACTAAGGCTTCATTTGGCACCAAAGTGCTCTCGGGGATGCATCACTTTGCTGTCCAGAATTAGGGTGTTTAAGTTGGCCTCGGGAGTAGCTTCCAACACCAATTTAAAAAATTTTTGTTGGCCATTATGGCTTGTGATTGTTGCATCTTTTTAGTTTACTAGTTTTTCTACAATTTGGTCAATTTAGAGCATCCTTTGTGCCTTATTTTCTACCCAAAGTTCACTAAAAGTTTGGTGCTCTCAGTTTACTCCTCTTTGCCTAATTTTTGTGTACCAATTTTTAGTTTTCTTTGAATTTGTAATTTTGGCCTACTTAGGTGTCTTGGAGAACCACAAGGTGTTCAATCTCATCTCCTAAGTAGAACCTTTATCCTCCATTAATAATTCGCTTTAGGTTGTAAGTGTGTTGAAAGTTCTAAGTGCTTTCTTCCCTTACATTAGGCTGCATAGCTTATATTCAAGTTTTCACGTTGTTTAGTGACTTAAAATTTTGAGACCAAAGTCTCTACATATTTTGGCCAATTAAGGGTTCATCTTTGGTGTTTTATAGCTTTTTTTGTTCTTTATTCTTTGTTGTGAACTAGTGTCTAGTGATTCTCATCATTTAGCACTTAGTCATTGTGTGATATTTTTTCAAACTTGCATAAATGTGCCTTGGCTAGGATTAACCTCGGTTATTAATTGGTCTTTTTAAACTCACCTCGCCTACTTAGAGGTTCACTTGTGTTCTTAAAACTTTTATTCACACTTTGTCTAAAGTTCTAGATCGTGTCAATCATGAGCACTAGAAGGGCTACACGTGCAAGGGTGCAAACGCAACAAAATTCACCACCACCCACACAACATAACACTAGTGTGGATGATAAGGGAGATGTTTCCCCTCGTGTGCTTCACAATCTTACCAAAAAGGTAAGTGACATCAAGGTTGATATGGATGCCATGCAAGCCAATTTACATTTCATATTTGAACAATTAAGGAATTCTCCACACACTCACCATGCTTCTCTTAGATCTTCTCGCCCCCATCAAGACATCACATGATCTAAGTGGCGAGGAGGAGGACTTATAACACCCTTTCCAAAGCAATCTCCTCACACTAGGAGACAAATGTGTGTTCCTCCTCACCCAAAAAAAAAACAATAATAGAATTGCCTCCCTTTCATGGAAAAGACAATGTTAAGGCATATCTAGATTGGGTGGCAAAAGTTGAACAACTATTTGACAAGCACGTGGTTGAGGAAGAGAAACATGTCTCTTTTGTTGTTCTCAGCTTTCAAGGTCATGCCTTAAATTGGTGGACAACCCTTGTCCTCCAAAAGAGAAAAAAAGGCTTTCCCGAGATTGAATATTTGTGTGATCTCAAAGAGGCCCTCCATGCTCGCCATGTTCCTTCATACTACAAAAGAGAGCTTATGGATAAACTCTAAAGGCTCCAGCAAAGAACCATGTCTGTGGAAGAATATAGGCAAAAGATGGAGTTATACATCTTGCAGGCTGGGATAGATGAGGAAGAGGATCTAACCATTGCTAGGTTCTTGAGTGGTCTAAACTACAATATAAGAGATAGAGTTGAGTTGCTCCCATATCAAAATTTAAATGAACTTGTTCAAATGTGCATCAAAGTTGAGCAACAACTCTTGAGGAAACATCCTCGCAAGGATTCTTCAGTCTCTTTTTCAAAATCTGATTTTCACAAGAAAGATTTTTCACATGAAAAGGAGACCACTCATAGACACCCAGCAAAATGTCAAGATAAGGGTGACACCTCCAAACGAGGTAGTGAGGTCAAATGTTTAGGTAGAGGTCATGTGGCATCTGAATGCCCTACCAAGCGCACCATTATGCTAAAGGGCCAAGACCTCTACAACAGTCAATGGGAGTCTTCTAAGGAATCTTCCTCCTCTAGTGACTCCCACAGTGACAAGTCGTCTAAGGACAAACTTTGTTCATATGCTCAAGAATGGTCTCTCTTAATGATTAGGATGATTCTCAATAACCAACCAAACCTTCCTCTCAATGATCAAAGAGAAAACATTGTCCACACTTGTTGTGACGTTTTGAACAATACTTGTTCTTTGATCATTGATAAAATGGTTGAGAAGTTGAACTTGACTTTGTTACCCCATTCCAAACCTTACAAACTTCATTGGTTTAATGAAGATGGGGATCTCGAAGTCAAGCACCAAGTGTTGGTTAAGTTCTCTATTGGAAAGTACTAAGACAAAGTTTTATGTGATATGATTTCAATGGAAACTTGCCATATTCTCTTAGGTAGGCCGTGGCAACTTGACCGCAAAACCACACATTATGGCCATACCAATTAGATCACCCTCCAACATCACTCACAAACTTTTGTGTTGCATCCCTCACTCCTACTCAAGTTGCTAGTGATCAAGCTCAAATGAGAGCTAGGAGGGAGGAAGAGAGTTCCACCAACTCTTCTAAATTATCCAAGGATTCTAAGACAAAGGTAGAAGAAGTCTCTCCTTCTAAGGATGTTCATCATGAAGTGCTTCTCAGTCATAAAACTCTTTTACAAACTCTTCATGTTAAACATCATTCCTACCTTTTACTTTGTCATGTTGTCCTTACATGTATCCAACATCTTTCACTTAAGGATCTACCTCCTTTTGTCCATGCTCTTCTCCATGAACTTGAGGATCTTTTTCCTAAGGATGGTCCCCAAGGCCTTCCACCTTTTAGAGGAATAGAGCACAGTATTGATTTTGTCCCAAGGGCAAGTCTACCTAATAGACTAGCCTGTAGGACAAATCCAATTAAGACTAAAGAGATAAAGACTCAAGTGAGTGAGTTGTTAGACAAAGGATGGGTCCAGAAGAGTCTTAGTCCTTGTGTTGTTCCCGTGTTGTTATCGTGTTGTTGATGCCTAAAAAGGATGGCAAATGGCGCATGTGCTGTGATTGTAGGGCCATTAACAACATTACCATAAAGTATAGACACCACATCCCTAGACCAGATGATATGTTGGATGAATTGCATGGAGCCAAAATGTTTCCAAAATAGACCTCAAGAGTGGTTATCACCAAATTCGTATTGCCAAAGGTGATGAGTGGAAAATCGCTTTCAAAACTAAATTTGGTCTATATGAATGGTTAGTCATTCCTTTTGGAGCCAAAATGATTTCCAAAATAGACCTCGAGAGTGGTTATCACCAAATTCGTATTGCCAAAGGTGATGAGTGGAAAATTGCTTTCAAAACTAAATTTGGTCTATATGAATGGTTAGTCATTCCTTTTGGCCTAACGTCTTAGCACATTCATGCGACTAATGAATCATGTCCTACATGATTGTTTGGGAAAATTTGTGGTTGTTTATTTTGATGACATTTTAATTTATAGCCATAGATTCAATGTTCATCTAGGACACCTTAGGGTGGTCCTTTCTCTCCTTCGAGACCATAAACTCTATGCCAACATAGACAAGTGCACTTTCTGTGTAGAGAGTGTCATATTTCTTGGGTTTGTGGTCAATGAAAATGGGGTTCATGTTGACCCCGAAAAAATCAAAGCCATCCAAGAATGGTCTGTTCCAAAGAATGTTGGGGACATCCGTAGCTTTCATAGGCTAGCTAGCTTCTATAGACGATTTGTATCCCATTTCTCCACTATTGCCTCACCCCTCAATGAACTCGTCAAGAAAGACACACCTTTTGTGTAGGATAATAAGCAAATACAAGCCTTTGATGAGATCAAGGCTAAACTCACCCAAGCACCAGTTCTAGCTCTTCCTTTGAGAAAAGTTTTAAGCTAGAATGTGATGCTTCTAAGGTTGGAGTAGGTGCAGTTTTATTGTAAGAAGGCCATCCAATTGCTTACTTCAGTGAAAAAATCAATGGCCCTTCTCGTAATTACCCCATCTACGACAAAGAGTTGTATGCTCTTGTGCGAGCTCTTCATACTTGGGAACACCATCTTGTGTCTAAAGAGTTTATAATTCACACTGATCATGAAACTTTCAAGTATTTGAAAAGCCATCACAAGCTTAACAAGAGGCATGCAAAGTGGGTTGAATTTCTAGAACAATTCCCTTATATCATCAAATACAAGAAAGGAAAATCCAATGTTGTGGCTGATGCACTTTCTAGAAGATATACTCTTTTAGCTAAACTTGGGTCTCAAATTCTTGGATTTGACAATATATGTGAATTGTATAGTCATGATCCCTTCTTTGCTTCCATTTATTTTGCTTGTTTCAATATGTCTCAAGGCGGCTTCTATATCTCCAATGGATACCTTTTCAAAGAAGGTCGCCTATACCTTCCATTTAGTTCTCACCGCAAACTTCTCATCATTGAGATGCATGAAGGGGGACTAATGGGTCATTTCGGGGTCGCCAAAACTTTGGCAATACTTAAAGAGAAATTATTTTGGCCTCCCATGAAAATAGAAATTCAAAAACATTGCGCTAGTTGTTTGACTTGTTTACATGCTAAGTCTAGTACAATGCCTGTTGGGATGTATACTCCTTTGCCTGTGGCTTCCACCCCTTGGGAGGATATAAGCATGGATATACTAGGGCTTCCAAGGACTTCTACGGGTGTTGATTCCATTTTTGTGGTTGTGGACCATTTTTCTAAAATGGCACATTTCATACCATGTCACAAAGTAGATGATGCAAGCCACATTGCAAAGTTGTTCTTTAAATAAGTGGTTTGTCTCCATGGCTTACCCAAAACAATTATGTCTGATAGGGATACTAAGTTCCTTAGCCATTTTTGGAGGACCTTGTGATCTAGGCTTGGAACTCAACTTTCTTTTTCTACTTCTTGTCACCCTCAAACTGATGGACAAACACAGGTAGTTAATAGATCCCTCTCCACATTACTTAGGGTTGTGCTTAAAGGGAACCATAAATTTTGGGATGAGTATCTTCTCCACATTAAGTTCGTATATAATAGAGTAGTCCATAACACCACCAAACTCTCACCTTTTGAGGTTGTTTATGGCTTTAATCCTCTCACTCCACTAGACTTATTGTCTCTTTCAACTTCTTTTGACTTTGTTCATAAAGAAAGGGCTTTTAAGTCTCAATTTATCAAAGATTTTCATGAGAAGGTTAAAAGTCAAATTCAAGCCCAAATGAAAAAGATTACAAAATTTAAAAACAAGGATAAAAGAGTTCAGTCATTCAATGAAGGTGACTTAGTTTGGCTTCATCTAAGGAAGGAAAGATTTCCTCACTTAAGAAAATCCAAACTTAGTCTCCGTCGTGATGGTCCATTCCAAATCATAAAGAAGATCAACAATAATGCTTATCAATTGGATCTTCCAGCTGAATATGGTGTGCATCCAACTTTTAATATCACTGACTTAGTTCCTTTTACAGGTACTGTAGTTGATGACGATGACAACCAAGATTTGAGGGCAAATCCTCTTCAAGGGGGAGGGGATGATGTGACCCCAACAAGTCCAAATGCACATTCAAGCCCCATTTCATGTGCAAGCCCACTTAAAGGCCTAATTACAAGATCAATGATAAAAAAGATTCAAAAGGACCTCATATTAGATGATCACAAATTCAATGGGCTTCTCACATTATTTACATGGGCCAAAGAGATCACAAAGACTTGAAGAAGTGCATGTAAATCTAGTAGTGTAGATTTAAATTGAGCCATTGTTTTGGGTTTGCTTTCAATAATGTATGACATAAAAACATGTTGATTGTGAGATACACATTGGGCTCGACCCAATTTTTTCTATGCTTGGTCGAGAGCTCATGGATTAATCACACCTTCATCCAATGCTAGGAGACTTGGCTTTCTTTTCAAGCTAGGATCTCATGGCCAAGATCAAGCCTTCTTCTCCAAGCTAGCATCAAAGGCCAAGATGCTTTCTCCTTCTCATCCAAATGTCGAGATTCCTATATGTAATGGCTTGAGTATAAAAGCCATAATTTTTCAGCATTGTATTCACTCTTTGAATTTTATGAAATAGATGCTAATTGAGTTGAGATCACTCCTCTTCTATTGTCATGAGAGTCACTCTTTCTAGAGATTTTTTCTCTCTACCTCTAGCCACCTTCCTTAGGCTAGTATTGGTTAGAAAATCCTATCACCTCCTTCACCTACCATAGCTTGCAAATGCCTTCAAAACTCTCTGCTACATCATGGAGTTCTACATGTACCTTTGGAGCTCCATCATATATCATACAAATTAAGCATCCAAAAGTTAACTTGTTTAACCAACATCTAAATTAAACTTCTTGTGTATGCATTACAAAAAAAAAAAATGACAAAGTTACAAAGTAACCTCAACAAACACAATTTTAACATTAAAGTTGCATTGTTGATATGCGAGCACCACTGTAACGTCACCTCTAACACCACCACTTAACTCCATGTTCAAACACATGTGAAGTTAGTAGTCGCACATAACATAAACAAAATCACACATCAGTATCACATTTTTTTCCTTAACAATCCAATCACCCAAACTTCTCTCCACTATGCTAGGTAAAAATATTTTACAAAGATGAAACTTTATGCCAAAAAAATGAGAAAATCAAATTAAAAGTTTGAGGAGCTGAACATAAAACAAGATGTAAAATATCTTCAGCTTTGCAACACATTCAACAATGCAATATATTCAATGGACATTCAATAGGTCAGGGCAACAAATGAACGCAATCAACAAATGAACACAATCAGGGAAAAATAAAAATTAAGACAATCAACAATTAGGGGAAAATTAACAATTAGGGCAAATAAACAATTAGGGAAAAATCAACAATTAGGAGAACTTAACGTACCTGTTCATCATAGCTATCCATTGCATAGCGTCTGATTCGTTGTCATGGCTTGCGTCACATCTAGTTTGTCATTATGGCTCATGTCACATCTGGTTTGTCGATAAGGTGCAGTGGTTTTTCGTGGTGGTAGGAAACGAATGCAGTGGAACAACGAACAAGTGGAGCAAATATGATGATGTGATATGTAGAAATGAACGAGTGAAAGAGAGATGATGAACGACGTGAATTGAAGGAGGGGATGAGTGAAAGTAAGGGTTTGATAGTGTAAAAATGAGTTGAGACTTTGTGCTACTACTACGTGATGTTTAATTTTCATTTTATGAGAATGGGTTGCAAGCTAGCCCCACTTCACCTACAGGCTAGCTCCACGGGTTCAAGGGTTTGGCGAGCCGAATTGTATCGGGTTCACGAGTTGAAAACTCTAGCTCAACCTGATTTTTTTAGACGGACTGGTTCTTCGAATTTGACCCATTTTTGACATGTCTAGTCAAGAGTATGGACACAAATCAATGCGTAATTAATGTGTATGTACCTTAATTTGAATGAAGAAATGATCATGAACCTACTCCTAAACAGAAAATATATATATATTTATTTGTTATGACTTCACAAACAAAAATGTAACATTTAAGAAAGTAGTAGGTAACGTTTTAACTAGTTTAGTTTTACTTACCTTATCTTTTAGAAAAGAAATCTCTGTTTTGATTTTATGTGTGTGTAAGAAAAGAAGAATGAGAATATGTGTACTTTTAAGTTATTCTGGTTAAACAGGAGTAGGAAACAAGTAGAACAGAAATAAAAGTGCATGTTTAAAAGACATATTTACCCTTTAAAACATACTTATATAATAAGAAAAAGGATAAATACACATTCCTAACTTTTCAAATGAGTCCCACAAAATCTTTGGACTTCATTATAAATCTCTTTACTTCTACAAAGTTGTTTTAACATGGATTCCACAACGTTTTTCTTTTTTCTCTCGCTTCTCACTTTTTCCAAGGAAAAAGAAATACATTCTCTATCACACTTCTTCGGCACCTCATCCTCCAAAATCAACTTAAACAAAAATGAGTGTGATTATGTTTTTGAACACTTTTGCATTAAGATCTTCTACAATAGGTTTGCCCTTTTAAGCTCCGTATATTCTTATTTATTATATCATGAGATGTGTGTGGATCAAGAAGTTCAAATTCTGCCATAAACTGTGAAACCTAGAAAAACAATATCAAACAAGATAAATGTTCTCGGAGGGATTATGATAAACCATGCATTATTATAGTTTGAAGACATTTTCTATTGGTCATGTATGTAATGTATCTAAGTAACCATAAATCTAATAGTATCAAATTTGGGAAAGGTTCCATTCAATCGGTGGAGTTCCCGTTATCACTCAAGCAACTTTATTATACTAGTACCAGCATGCATGATGGTCAAAACTCGTATCAATCATAATCACAATCACACGAAAAAAAGTGAAGGGCTTTCCAAAACATTATCAAAACTTGGTAACTATCATATAATCGATGGAAATGCTGAAGGGTTTCCTTACAGTTTATACATCATGCAATTGAAATGAGAATGTGTATACTGCACAGCACCATGACTTTAAGTCACTGACGTATGTTTCGACCACCTAAAACTTGTATAACAGACAGATTATTGTCCTCAATTGCAAAAACAAATTCGGGGCAAATTAAACACACTCTTACACAGCTTTCTCTTTATTCTGGTTTTCATCTTTAGCGTTATCGCCTATAGTGGACGCCACGTCTTTGCTGTTTTGATCATTCTGAGAATCAGCTTCAATGGCTGCTACGAGTTTGTTGCTTTGAGAATTGAGAGGTAGAATAGCTTCAATGGGTTCCACTAGTTTGGATTGTTGACCATTTAGAGCGGTAGCTTCAGTAGTTACTGCTTGTTTGGAATTTTGATCACTTAGAGGGATAGGTTCAGTAGTGGCCACCTGTTTACTACTTTGATAATCATTTTGGGGAGTACTGGCTTCAGCAGTGGTCACAATTGGAGACGAATCCATCAGACTGGCTGCAATTGCAGCCCTTAGTTCCTCATCTTCCATGTCTAATAACATTTCAGCTTCCCCGTGAGAAAGAAACTGATCATAGTGTTGTTGGTTCTCATTAACTCTCTGTTGTGGAGCCTGTACTGAGTTGCAAGATTTAGTTATCCTCTCAGCATCTTCAGGTGAAAGCCACTGACCAAAACCATTAGAAGCTTCAGATGAGGAGATGGGGAATTCTTTTGGAAAATTTCCCCTAACCAGGAATATGCTCCATCCAAAGCCTTTCAAAGAGTCAAGATAGGCAGAAAGGTAAAACTTGGAAAGGTGTTGTGGGGCTGCATAGAGACTGTCAAAATTATACCACTCCCCGTTCACTTTGCGGATACAAAACCAATGGTCTTGTAGATGACAAATGAAGGCATTTTCCAGCTCAGGGTCAATCTGGGCAGGCTCAGCAACTGGAGAGTCAAGAGGGATGACTTGTAAGTCCCACACTTCCAAAGCCTTTTGTAAAACCTACAGAAATGGCTTTGTAAATTGAATTAAATCAAAAAAAATGCAAAAGGTCCGAGTCCTAAATTGCCTTCCCAAAATCAATATTTGATGCAACGAACAAACATTTCAGTGATTTCACTAAATAAAATATAAACTACTTGTACCTTCAGTTACTAAAAATGGACCACAACAGCCAGTTAAATAAAAAGTCAAGAAACCCAGAAAACAGATGCAGCAGAAAGCCAATCAAACTTATGAAGAACCAGCTAAACCAGTAGAAGCAGGATAGGAAGATTTTCAAGAAAAAACAATTTGAAATTTTGCTTATTAATTTATAAACATTTTATTCTTAGATATTTTAAAATAAATGTTCATATATGATATCTACACCTGGATTGCTAATGATTAAGATTTCTTACGACTTTTTAATCTTATAAGACATGATATGATTTTTATGCAAACATAAAAATTTTAGTTGAGTTTTCTTACTTGATATATTATAGGTTTAATTATTACGAATTCTGCCCTTGAACCACCATTAAACTAATGAACCGTGAATCCTTTCACTGCTTCAATGTCCATTTCAGTTTTAAAAACATTACATCTGACAATAATACTTTTCCCAGAATCCCAATCATTCAAGTCATAGGATAGTAGTACTTGAATGATATATATAACAACAAATGATATATGAAAACATACAAAACAAAACCGTACATTGATTTTGAAATGCAAAGATGAAATAAAATCCAAAGACTGAATAATGCATATATAACAAGTCAACTAGTACAATAGAATCTTAAAAATTCAGGGATCCAGTGCTTGAAAGATCTTTCTGGAAAACTCTTTACATTATTTATGTGGCAAACTAAAAAATGAAAACTAAAAAAATGAAAGTTAGCCCCTTGAGATTGACCTTTACCTAGAGAGGTAAAACACACAAGGAGAAGGAGGGAAGAGATGGTACAAATCCCCATAGTACAGCCCACAGCCCTGGACCAAAATATATATATTAAGTTCTCTATGCGCTTGAGGTGTTTTTTCCAATGGCATAACATGTATTAATTTTTCAGTTGTCACATTCTTCTTTTTTTGTATTTCCATAGCGGAGGTTTAAACATATGTTATACTGTAATTGGAGAATAATACTGCAAACACCAAAAAACTCTAATTGGCATGAGCAAATCAATCATCATTAACTGAATCATTTGTTTTGAACAAACTGTAATCATAAAATTTATTCATTAGGCCAGTAAAAAGACATTTTGACTTCTCTATGGAAATGACCCAGATGGTGAGTCGTAGTGCAGCCAAAAAATTGTGCCTTGGTGATCTAAGGGTAAAGGCTATATTGAAATGACCTTGCTAAACTATAGGAAATAGGGAGCCATTGAGCTGAAACCATATTTTTTTAAGTTAGCAAGGATGTTTTATTTATATTGAGAAATCAGAATCAATACAATAACACTCCCTTAAGTTGGAGCATAAGGACCATATTTGCTCAGCTTGCAGCAAAATATGCTCGATCATTGGTCCTCTTAGACTTGGTGAATACGTTGGTCAACTCTTCACTAGAGTTGACAATCTACCTTAAAGGTGATGCCTCCATAGTGCAACTTTTCTCTAATGAAATAAGAATCTACCTCAATATGTTTGGTCCTCTTATAATTAGGGCAACTCGGAAGCACTAAGTGAACACGAAAACTCGTCTGAACTAACGAGTTAACTCATGAGTTTGATAACCATGAGTAGAGGAAACACAAGTGTTGTCATTCCTCTATCCACATTTCAAGATTCAATGAAATTTAAGAAACAACTATCACAATACAACAATAGTACCCACAATAAAAAACCAATAAGGGTAAAATTGTACAAAAGAACTGTGCTCACAAAAGCAATTATCGAAGTTGGTATCCCATTTATATATTAGAAGATAGATTAGATAGATAATCCTAACCATCGCATACATACAAAACCTAAATGTCATTCTCAATACAAAGTGTGCGGGCATAACAGCATCATAATATCCATTGTCAAGATCATACTTATGAGTTGTACTAATTACAAATTTATATAGCGGAGCCAAAGGTCTAGAGCTAACACAAAAGACTCATTGGAAGAACTGCCGAACAAAATGGCAATTGCAGCCCAAAATTTATCAACGGGTTCCAATGCATGAAACTTCAGTGCATCTTATTAATCATTCAATTTACTCCAAACAACTTGAACTATTTTGTTATCAAAGGATTAACAATAAATGGACCATGCATTGAATAGGAACCTCAAGTCCAATTATGATAATGAGCAAGAGTTTTGGATTAGAAGTTTGACCAAACTCCAAAGCTAAACCCTAATCTCCAAAGAAGCCACAATCACATGGAGAGTATATTATGGCACCTAAATCCCAATATGATAATGATGAGCAAGAGTGGGATCAGCCGTTGGACAATTTGTAACTCTAAATCCTATACTCCAAAGAAGCCTATCACATGGAGACTATATTCTAGAGTCAATGAACGAAAAGGAGAAATCATTGCAATAGATCTGGATGAGGAGGAGTGATCAAGCATTTTTAATCAAGAAGTGGGTCTTCCTCAAGCATTTTTAATTGAGAAGTGGGTCTTCCTCAAACTTAGACCACATAAGCAACAAACAATGGCCCAAATAAAGAATCAATCGAAGTTAGCTCCTCATACCCAATTAAGGAAAAAGTTGGAGTTGTTTTCATCAAGCTCAAGCAGCCAAAGTCCTTTAGAATTCACCCAGTAATCATGCTTCTCAATTCAAATAGGAAATTGGTAACTATTTTGCTAATGCTTCTTTAGTGGAAGACATGGAAATAGAGATCAATGAAATGAAAGATATTAAAAAGTGGACTTTAAATCTAACTCAACCTTATAAAATTAACTTGTAAGATGAGGTTTGCACCCACTTATATATTGTAAACTGACCTTATCTCTAGCCAATGTGGAATCTCAAACACCCACCCCTCATGCTGAGACATATACATCTCGAACGTAGAAATAAATATTTGTGTGTGATTCAATAACAGGTGGCACTGTAGGCTCAAGAAACAACAAACCTTACTAGGATAAGCTTTTGAATGGCTTTGATGTCATATTAAGAAGTGAACTTTAAGCCTAACTCAACCTTATAGTACCGATAGGTAAAGTGAGGTTTGCATCCACTTATATACTATAAATTGATCTATATATATAGTCAATGTGGAATCTCCAATCGAAAACCCAAGTGTGTTGGACTAGTAGAGTGATTTCTAAGGTAGGACAAACAATTAAACAATGGTTTGTAGAGAGGAAGATTAAAGTACAATAGGAGAAACATTATGTTTGTTGTTTCAAAGCAAAAGATCAAGTGTATAGTCGGTAACCTCCTTGATCATCATAATTATAGAAAAACAGCTCCTGGTCCGGTTCATCAAGAGACAAATTAGAAACCATGATTTGATTGTGTACACTGAGGTTCATCAACTGACATATTTATCTAATTTTTTTTTATAGTAGGAGTATCATAGACATATTTGGGCAAAATAAGTGTTGACTCAATATCTTGGCCCATGTTGGAGCCATGCTCGCTCTGCATTATAGCTTAAAAAAAATAGCTTTATTCAACTACTGCAACGGTATGTCTAACGTGTGAGAAGCATGACAACACTGCTTGTGTCAGTGAGGTGTTGACCACACGACATGGTGTGCTAGAGTCCCCTATATATATGTACAAAAACAGTAGTACGCAAACAAATATATGCACAAAAAATGACATTATACTAACTCAGAAGTTCAATTGGCTAAAGAGTTGTCAGAGATGACAAGGATGCAGGATCCATTCTGCAACCACAACAATGATAGTGGCTGCAATAGCAGAAAGTGTTGCAATCATGGATCCAAGACATTTCGGTATGCAACAATGCTATTGTGACTAGTTAACAACGCTTGAAACAATGTAAAAGGAGTAATTATTTAAGGATACATGCTTAGTCAAACAATCCAAAGCTTTAAACATATATTACATCTAACTCCCCCCTCCCTGCTATTCATATATGTCAATGCAAAGAACTTCCTTCGATAGACAACCACCAAGTAAAATAAGCACATGAGAAATATTTAATCAGTCAAACTACACTTGCAAAATCCAACACACAGCACAAGGCCATCCTGTGCCAAACAAGGTACGCACAAATCAAGCACAAGACATCCTTATATATAACGCTTCACAACCTCGTTTCCTCCGTTTTATAAACTAAAAATATCATAAAAACCATTTATAAATTGAAGAAGTCAACTCCAGAAAAATAGACACATATATTCACCCCTACGCCACAGTCTATAAGCTTGTATTGAACAACTGAAGGAGTATCTAGGGCCACAACAGCCCCAAAAATCCTCAAATAATAAAAAGAAATTAAAAACCGCTTATATTAAACTAATCCAAGCAACTAGAAACTTCCAAAACAAAAAACGACGATAAGCACATCACATTCTCACGAACACGTCAACAATCCATGGCGAAAAAGGCGAAAACAAAAATTAGGGAAAGAGAAACCCTAACCGAACCTGGATGCTGAAATCGCCGTCGAGCGACACATTGTGCGATTCGAAATCGGCAGAGGAGAGCGCGGGGAGCATGACCTGGCGCTCCTTGCGATCGAGATCAGAAGCGAGCGCGGCCAAATCGAACTCCGAGAAGAACGGACCCTGCAAAACGGTGTTCACGCAATGCACCGCACACAGCTTCGACTCCTGCACCTCGTGGTACAGCATCCCTCCATTGCTAGCTCCTTCCATCATCATCGAACCCGCAATCTCGAAAAATCCGCGAAGGGGAACGGACTATAAACCCTAATTGTTATTCGCGGTGCTTTTGGTTCGTTCTCTTTGGTTGTGTGCGATGAGAGGTAACGGTGAAAGTGAGAGAGATGGGGAAGGAAAGGAACTGTAACGGATAAAAAAACATACCTCATCTTCTTTCCAATGCAATATAAAAAGATAATATAAACTGCTTATTCATTAAAAATTATTACACACGTGTCTATTGTCGGTATGTTTCTTTTTTATTTTTGTCGTTCAACTAAATTTAAATATATATATATATATATATAATATTTTAAAATTTTAAATTAACATTGGATTAATCTGTAATAACAAAAACAAACAGTAAAATTAAATTAGTCATCCATTAATAATAATTATGTGTATTATTATTCTATAGTATAATTATGTTTTTTTTTTCTTTCAAGCAAATTATATTTTATATTGTTTTCTAAATATTATTTTCTTATTGAAATTTAAATTTAAATATTATATATGTAAAATAGTTATCTATTTAAAATATTATAATTTAAATTAAAAATAATTTATATTTTATATATATATATATATATATATATATATATATATAAAATAAGTAAAAAAAATATATTAGATTCTAGTTTCGCGAAGTGATAAATAACAAAAGATAGAAGGAAATCAAGTTTTTTCGTGATTTTCTGTCACAGTTTGATTGAATGGGGCATCGTGTGGAGATGCCACGTGGCATCTTGCGACGGTGATCAATTACGAGCGGTCCGTTGTTAATTTCCTGATAGAAGGATAAGAATCCCAAAATTAGACCGTGATACACCGATGAAGAAAAACAATATGCAATGATAGTGTTTTCGTTATTGGTGAATTTGTGTCGTATTTTTTAAAAAATTATTTTTGTTTAACAATAAACTTTTTGTTTATAATATTAATTGCTCATTTATCAATTTATTGTCATATAATTTTTCTGTTTTTTAAATTTTATATATATATATATATATATATATATATATATATATATATATATTTTAATAAAAAAATAAAAAAAAAAATAAGAAGATAAAAATATAAACTTTAAAAATATTACATTAAAATAAATAAATTATCGATTTTCAATTTATCCAAAACAATTTTACAGACACTTTAGAAAAAAATATGAAAGTAATTTTACCTATACATATCAATAAGATTAATATTAAAATAATGTCTCCTTAAAATGACTTCAAAAACACACTTAGATTTTTTATTTTTTTTTATATATAAAATATATGTTTCACGACAACATTGTTACAAGAGAATGATTTTTGACCAATAATTTTTCTTTTTTTAGGATATTTATGTATAAAACAATAGAGTATAAAGAAATATTAGAATGAAACTAAAACATATGTAAAAATATTCAAGTGATCCAAACCTATAATACAAATAGTAAAATCATACGAACTAAAATGTATTCAATTATTTAGGTACAAACTTATAACAAAAATAACGAAATGAAGTTTTTCATGTTTGGATTTAAACTATTTAAAAAAATTAAAATATATGATATTTGAATTTCTTATAGAATTATCTTCGATTTTTCGATAGTTTAATTAGATGAAGTAGTTAAAGTATTTTTTATTTCAATATTTTTTGTTAAAATAAAGTAATTTATATTATTTTTTAAAGATAAAATTCTATTTTAAAAATATTTGGATAATTAAACTATATGAAAAAAAAAACACCTCTGCATATTATCTAAATACCCTAACTTAATTCGTTGACACGTGTTATTTTTACAAGTTTTTTCGTAATTTAACCTTCTTTTAAACACATTACTCGTGATTACCTGTGATCAGAACTACAATGTTGAGTATTTTACTCACGTAACCCTCTTCTCCAGTCACGATTTGGTTTAATTGCCCGAGGTTAAAAGTAATTTGATCTTTTCCGCCTATTTGAGTGTTGGAAGGAGGGATATTGTGCATGAGTTAATTGATGTTGTATGCATTAATGATCTTAGCTGAGTTTGAAATCATTTTTTAAGGGTAGTGTTTGATGGTTTCGTTGCTACATATGGTTCTTGCTTCTTCTTTTCTCTAGTTTGCTTAGGTATGACATTTCTTTTTTTCGTTTATGTCTGAGTTTTTGGTTCGATCCAATACCTCACTTGTTCTGATATCATTTTCTTTTCTTCGCTTGTGTGTTCGATTTTTTGGTTTGATCTTATACCTCAATTGCTTTTAGATGATTTTTCTTTTCTTCCTTTATGTGTGTGATTATTTGGTTCGATCCAGTTTCTTAGTTTCTCTAAGATTATTTTAGATTTCGTGTTTGTATTCTTCAGTTCATTGTTTGTTGTTTACTATTATGGCGTATTGAATATGTTTAACGCTTTTCTTTTTACTTGGTCTACGTTATCGTTTTATTCGTCTAGGTTTTCGTTTCCCCAATTAGATCAGGTATGACCTTTCTTTGCTTCGTTTTGGTTTGTTTTATAGTTTTGCTATTGTGTTTATGCATTTTATTTTGTGTTTGTGTTTTTTGAGGTTCGGACGTTGGTGTTTCGTGCTTGCTTTCTTTAAGTTTAACCAAGTATGTATTTTAGTGTTATGTTTTGAATATTTGTTTGTGTTCTTGACTTCATTGTCTGTGGTTTACCTTTATTGTCTATATTTTACATTTTTGTTTGACTTCGTCTAGGTTTTGATTGTTGTCTTCAAATGGCGAGAAAATTTGATTTGATCAAAGATATAGATGAGAAGAAAGAAACTTTGAAGCTTGTTGTTAGAGTAAAAGATTTGTGGTTTGTTCATAACCGGAATACAAATCGTCATATGGAGTTGATTCTTTTGGATCAGAAGGTAAATAAAATGTGTTGTGTTGTTTTTATTTTGGATGTCGAATGTTTTTTAGTGTTCACCTTATTTTTTTAGGGTGATATGATTCATGCAATGATAAAAAAACAAGATTTAGGTTTGTGGAAAGGAAAGTTGGTTGAGGGTCATACCTATATAATGCATAATTTTAAAATCTTAAAGAACCAAGGACTATTTCGGGTTTGTGACCACCCTTACAAGTTATTGTTCATACGAGCAACAACTATAAAAGAACAACCAATTTCAAGTATTCCATTGAACATTTATAACTTCAAAACTATCGAGGATATAGTTAATGGAAATTTCTCTGTTGATTTGGTGTATGGTAGGTACATATAATGTTGGTTTTTTAGATTACCCTGTAAATATTTAATGATTTTGTTTTCATGTTATTATTGGTTTTAGATATTATTGGAGTGGTGGATAACATGAGGTGTAATCCCCAGTCCAAGAATGTTGTATTTCATATAAGGGATTTGAGGTTAGTATATTTCATATAAGTATAGTGTTTTTTTATTATGCTTTCATTTATCAGCTGGTATTGATAAAGTATTGTGGTTTCCTTCTACAGTTCTACTGTGATTGGGTGTACGTTGTGGGATTCCTATTACTTCAAATTTATGAGTAATTGGAGGGGATAACCAGATTCATATATTATTGTTGTTATGTTGACTCAGGCTAAGATCAAACCGTGTTCAGGTTTGTGAATTTAATTTTAGTGTTTTGTGGTTTTGTAATAATGATTTTGTTGTTGGTTTTAGGACGGTGGCCAATGTTAATATCAAATTCCTGGAATGGTTCAAAGTTGTTTATGGGCGATGAATGTTCTGAATTAGTCCGATTCAATGAGCAATGGATACAATATGTGTTTCTAGATTTTTTTAGTTCTTACAACATTGTTTTCCATTTATTGTGTGATAATGACTTAAATATTGGAATTATAGACGTTTTAACAATGAAGTTAGTCTGAGTTAAGAAGGTAGCCAATTGAGTTCACCGTCTCAGTATAATGAATGTAAGACCCGTGAAATTAATTAATTAAATAATTAATTAATTAATAAATGCGAGTAGAAAGCGCCTTTATGGCATTATTTATTGTTTAATGTGATGTGGAAAAGTGCTAGCTTAAATGGTTGAGAGTACTTGGTTTGTGTGAGAGGACTTGGGTTCGAGTCCTATGTATGCCAATTATGTATTATTATTTTATTATTAATTTTTAATAATATGTATGAGTATGGGATTGATAATGTAAACTATTATTGATTGGAGGGTATCACCAAATGTGATTTGGCATAGTGGTTATGCTTTGTTCTTATGAGTGGAAGGTCACGGGTTCAAACCTTGATGGGCATAGAATAAGCTTTATTTTTGCTAACTATTATTTGTGGTATGAATGTGGAAAGGTAGAGAGAACCCACCAGAATGAGGTGCCAAGAGGGTTGGGAAAACCACCAAATAATTAAACCTTGAAGGGGAATTAAAACCACAATAAAGCCCAATTTCGTTTTATTTTTAAAACCCATTTTTTAAGACACCTATAAAAGGCAAATTTTAGGTAAAAAGAAGGATTTATGCAATTGTTTTGTGGCAGCTTGAGAGGAGAGCGAAATTGGAGAGTGAGAGGTTGAGTTGGGTGTGCAAGGGCTGAAGCAAGAAGGAAATTATAAATCAAGGGTCCGATCTTTCTCAATATTTAATCACTGATTCCAGGTTAGGGGAGCTGAACTATAATTGTGTGCTTTTGGTCATATTGTATGATAGTGAATCCTGTTGCCATGAATTTTCGTGTTCCACATGAAAGGAATTAGGGGTTTGGGTATTTAGGTACTGTTCTATTGGTGTTATTATCTAAAAGTATGGTTATGATGAATATCTGCACTAAGTACTCCACTATTGTGCAAATTGGGTGTTAGGGGAACTGTGTTGTATATAAATTATGTTATATGTTTGATGAATTGTTATAAGCTGTTTTGGTATGAATTGAAAGTGTAAAATAGTGTTTGGTTGCTGTTGTTGCGTGCATAATCAGTGTAGGGATCTACAATTCTCGCCCAGACGAACCAGGCTCGCCCAAGCGAGATTAGCAGAGACATAAACTCTGTTGCCACACGAGCTTCTCGCTCAGGCGACGAGGATTGGCTTTGAGCGAGACATTCACTCGCTCAGGCGAGTGAGGTTCGCCTAAGCGAGATGGTGATGAAGTTGCGCGTGTTGAGCGCGACTTCTCATTCAGGCGAGGAGTTTTGGTGGGTTTGAGCGAACCAGGGTCTCGCTCAGGCGAGACGTTCTCGCCTAAGTGAGATGTCGTGATCAAGTTGGTGTGTTGCTTGCATTGTAGCTCAGGCGAGTTGGTTTTGGGTGTTTGGGCGAGTGATGATCTCGCCCAGGCGAACAGATCTCGCCTAAGTGAGATAATGTGATGCAGTCACTATCTTAAGCTCGCCTAGGCGAGGGTCTAGCTTGGACGAGAGTCCCTAGCTTGAGCGAGTTTATGCGAAATTCCATGTTTGTGTGTGCGATTTGGTTCTTTATCCTATGTATAGGATGTATATGCTTGTGGTGTGGTGTTTGGGATTGAAGGACTAAGTCCAATAGGGGTCTGGGATGTGCTTGGTGATTGGACACATGATGGACATGGAACTGGTTGAGTTCCCATCGGCTACTAATGGGCGAGGAGTCCTTAGTATGGTGATTAAATGTGTCGGGTGCACGATGAGCAAGGAACGGTTATGTTCCCGTCAGTTACTATTAGGCGAGGAGTCCATAGTTTGATGATTGTGTGCGTGCCAGGGTCCAAGTTATGAAGCTTGGATGTTTTTACTACAAGCGAGAAGTCTGTAGGGCAGGACTATGAGCGAGAAAGGCTCATAGGGTTGGACCACAAATGAGTTAGTTTCGTGGGAGCACAGTGAAGTCCCAAGACCTAGTTCATGCATATGACTCATGAAGGACTATGAGGTCATGGTTGGGTAATTTGATATGAGATATTTAATTATGTTATTTTGGGATGGGTGGCATATTTAATTCATGTATTTTGTTTATTTATTGTGCATAGCTCACCCTTTTTGTGTGTGTGCGATGATCGAATGATTCGTTATCCGAGAGCAGATGATTTGATAGGTGGGCCAGGAGATGCCCAGACTCGGAGCGAGGGATATCTGGGAATTTTTGTATATATGTTATTTATTTTGATTTTGAGATAATAGTGTAACCTTATGGGAGCCATTTGAATTTTATTTCGGGTTTATTATTATGGACTCCGGTATTTATTACATTGTATACCGTGTTTTTGGGAAATGGTTTTGTAATAAATGCGATATTTATTTTATTTTGGAATTTATTTATTAAATAATAGTAATATTCCTTAGGGATGTCACAATCGATATCAGAGCAAAAGTTTTGAAAATATTTTTAAAATATTTTGGGGCTAGTGGGGAGTGAGCTTATCGATGTGGTTGTTTGTTGCATTTTTGTGTGTTGAATGTTGAAAAGATGTATGTGGTTTTTGTTGACTAAGTGATTGATTTATAACAGTTGTGATGTGGCGTATCCAGGCTATGGCTGTTAATAGGAGGAGGAGGAGGAGGAGTAGTGGTGTGGATGATATCGCTGAGGCTATTCACCTGATGGTGGATGCGGTGCAGCCACCCGTAGCAGCGCAGCCTAGAACGACGATTGCACCAATCAGGGTGCCGACCGTGGAGGAATTCTTATGCCACAAGCCAGCAGAGTTCACTGGCAAAGCCTCTCCTGATGAAGCGGATGCATGGCTCCGCAAATGTGAGAAGATTTTCAGGGTGATGAACTGTGAGGATGAGCAGAAGCTGCTCTTTGCTACCTATCTGCTGAATGAGGATGCAAAATATTGGTGGATAGGTATGCAACAACAGATAGAGACTCGGGAGGAGTCGACGACATGGGCCAACTTCAGGACTCGTTTCCTGGAGAAATATTTTCCAGATACAGCTAGACAGGACAGGGAGACAGAGTTCCTTGCACTACAGCAAAGGGATATGTCAGTGCAGGAGTATGTCAACAAGTTTGAGCATCTGGCGAGATACTCCTCGTAGAATATGATTGAGGAATGGAGGTGCTTGAAGTTTGAGCGAGGACTCAAACATGAGTTGAAGAAGGTGGTGACGCCTTTGAGAGAGAGAAGATTCTCAGTCTTGGTGGAACAGGCCAAGAGTGCTGAGCACCTAGAGAAGGGCCCTGGTCCTATTGTGAGCCGACATCAGAAAAATGTCGTGGAGGCTGGCAGATGAAATAGTCGTACAGCCGACCACAGACATCGCAGGGTCCCACTTGCTACTAGTGTGCAGACCCCACCTGAAGAGGAATTGTCCTCAACTGGCAGGCGGAGTAGGAGGGTCGAGCGACCGTCGCAAGTGCTTTATATGCGACAAACCGGGACACTTCGCCAACAATTGCCCAGAAAAGAAGAGTCCTGGCGTGAAGAAATGAGCAACATCGCCAGCAGAGAGAGCTAGAGCGTTGGTTGGAACTTTGCATTGACCTCCACAGAGGCTACTAAATCAGGTAATCTCATTCTAGAACCATGGTTACTGTTGGGTCAAATAGTTTTGGTGTTGTTCGATTATGGAGCAACACATTCTTTCATTGCTAATGCGTGTGTGGGAAGATTGAATTTGGTGAAACGTTGAGATGTGAGTTGCTTGTTTCAACTCCCTCCTCAGGTCAAGTGGCTACCAGTTCAGTCTGCGTTGGGTGTTCAATGGAAGTGGTAGGTCGCAGATTCAAGGTGAACTTGGTGTGCTTGCCTTTGGAGGGACTGGATGTAATCTTGGGGATGGACTGGCTGCTAACAATCACATCATAATTGATTGTGGATGGCGTAATTTGGTATTCCCAGAACATGAGGGATTGGAGCTAATCTCGGCTTAGAGGGCGATAAACGAAGTAGAAGCCGGGGCCACCTGCTTTATGATAGTGGCTCATGCCAAGAAGAATAGCACCGCCGAGAAGATCAGTGTGATTCCAGCAGTGGAGGAGTATGCTGATGTGTTTCCAGATGAAATACCCGAGTTGCCACCGAGTAGGGATGTGGATTTTACCATCGATCTCATCCCTAAAGCTGGTCTAGTATCCATGGCGCCCTATCGAATGACACCAGCAGAGTTGGCTGAGTTGAAGAAGCAAATAGAAGATTTGCTAGGGAAGAAGTTCATCTGGCCGCGCGCATCACCTTGGGGAGCACCGGTACTACTAGTAAATAAAAAGGACGGCAGTTCGAGGTTGTGCGTTGATTACCGTTAGTTGAATAAGTTGACCATAAAGAATAAGTATCCACTGCGGAGGATAGATGATCTGTTGGATCAGTTGAGGGGAGCCGCAGTATTCTCTAAGATTGATTTGAGGTCTGGATATCATCAAATCTTAATCAAACCGGAGGATGTGCAGAAGACGGCGTTCAGGTCACTATACGGCCATTACGAGTATGTAGTGATGCCGTTCGGGGTGACAAATGCTCCTGCCATTTTCATGGACTACATGAATAGAATATTCCGACCGTACCTGGATTAGTTTGTTGTTGTGTTCATTGATGACATACTGATATACTCTGAAAGTCGGGATGTACACGCAGATCATTTGAGAGTGGTGTTGGGAATTCTCAGAGAGCATAAATTGTATGGGAAGCTGTTGAAGTGTGAGTTTTGGTTGGATGAGGTAAAGTTCTTGGGCCATGTAATCTCAGCCCAAGGCATAGCAGTGGACCTAGCGAAGATTGAGAAAGTGTAAGACCCGGGAAAAATTAAAAAATTATTTAATAAATGCGGGTAAAGAGAACCTTTAAGGTAATAAATGCGGAATGTTATGACGTGGAAAAGTACTAGATCAAATGGTTAAGAGTACTTTGGTTATGGGGAGAGGACTTGGGTTCGAGTCCTATGTATGCTATTTTTGTGTGTAATAAATTTGTATTTATTTTATGTATATTAAACATGTTGTGGAGTTTTATAATAATTGAGTTATATTAATTAGTATGAAATATGAATTGGTTGAGTGGTTTGGCATTGGTTGGTATGTGCATGAGTGTAGGTTCAAACCTTGGAAGACCCAAATGAAACTTTATTTTAGTTTTGATTTGAAGTTGAAGGGTTGAGGGAAACCCTAGCAGAAATAGCAGTCAAGGGTAGCTGGAAAAATAATTTAATTAAGTGAGCTTGAATGGTCATTACCCCACTTCTTAATGCAATTTTCGTTTTAGGGCCTTAAACCACCATTAAAACACCACTAAAAAGCTAATTATGGGAGAGGAGAAAGGTTTCTGTAGAAGTTATTGTGAGATAGGCAGAGGAGTACGATTTTGAGTGAGGAATTGAGAGTATGAGTGGATTCTTGGGGGCTAAATTGAGGGAAGCCAAGAAAGGCCATATTGGAGTCAAAGGGAGGGAGTACCAGATTACTCAGGGAAAGCTTTAATCTAGGTTAGGGGAGTTTATTTTGCGTGTTATATATCAAGTATATGTTTTTCGTGCTGTTCTAGATGTGTTGGAATGTGTAAGTTGGAGATTGTTGCTCTTTTTCGCGTTTTCTGGAAATTCCCAGAAACCGCCTGACGGCGTTAAAGGCCCGCCAGGCGGCTCATGCCTCCAGAGCCTAATTCTGGGTTCGTTTATGCACCGCCTGGCGGCTAGGTTCTGCCCGCCAGGCGGCACAAACTGTCTTGTTCAATTTCTGCGGATTTTTGGATTCTGTGGTGATGTTTGAATTTCTGGAGTAATTTTATGATGTGAGAATAATTGGTATGCTAAATTTGTTATCTGAAAATGCTTAATTGGTAGAAAATTGGGTGAACCTTCGCAGAAATTAGGGGTTAGGGTTCATGTGAGATTGGGATTCAAAAACATGGATGCCATTGTGATTGGTGCAATGTTTTTCGTGGAACTGACGTTGACATGATTAGGTTAGGAAATATGGAAGTTGTGTGCACTTAAAAGCCTATTAATTTTGTGTATGGATTGAATTGGCAGTGTCTGTGAATCATTATTGATGTGGGAAAATGTGGCAGAACCCAAAATGGGTATGAACCGCCCGGCGGCACCAAGAACGCCGCCAGGCGGCGCATCAGAGTAGAGAGTAAAATTGTTGTGTTTTCTGCGAGTTGTGCTCTTGGGATGTCACGGGTATTTTTTTGTGCGAATTTGGATTAGTGGACATTGTTTTCCTCTTTAGAATTGGGGATGGTGGACACTTTAGCGTGTGTGTGCACCAAGGATCATTTTACGGTATAATTGGGTGTATATAATAAGTTGAGAAGGGTACTGTAAAACTGTAAAATTGTGTTGGGAGCAGATGGGATGAGTTATAACATTGATATCGTGTGAATTGTCTAAATTGGTGGGTAAAGTAAAGAATGCTAAGGGAAGAAATTACTTGGTTTGGGGCGTGAAATAACTGTATATATATATGTAGTGATGTCTGCCATATTATGTTCTAAGTGCTTTGATAGATGTGTGAATAATGCATTGCAAGTTGGGGTCCTTAAGACCTGCAAAATATGCCAAAATCAGTAGTAGTGCGCTACTGGTATGGCGCTTGGTGGCACGGGGCGAACTACCAGGCGGTAGGGTGTAAAACAGTGGCAGTGACCACTGTTAGCGTTAGGCGCCTGACGGCAGGGATGTGTCCACCAGGCGGTGACGAAGTTGTATGGTTTGTGTTCTTCAGCGGCGCCTGGCGGTGGGGGTATGACCGCCGGGCGGTTTTCTGCCAGTATCCGCTTAGCTGTGTCTAGGCGGTGCCAGGCGGTTTTGGTGGCAGTGTAATTGGTTATTGTTTTGATTACTGGACTTAAAGGATTAGGTTCACTTACCTTTGTGCTTGGGCTTGATGGACTAAGTCTAGTAGGGGTCTGGGATGTGCTTGAGTGGTTGAATGCATGATGGGCATGGAATTGGTTGAGTTCCCGTCGACTACTATTGGGCGAGGAGTCCTTAGTATGGTGATTATATGCGTTGGACGCACGATGGACAAGGAACTGCGATGTTCCCGTCGGCTACTATTGGGCGAGGAGTCCATAGTATGGTGATTGCGTGCGTGCCAGGGTCCAGGTGGAAAAGGCTTGGATGATTTATTACAGACGAGGAGTCTGTAGGGCAGGACTATGAGCGGGATAGGCTCATAGGGTTGGACCACGAATGAGTTAGTTTCGTGGAAGCACAAAAAAGTCCCAAGACCTAGTTTCATGCATATGACTCATGAAGGAATATGAGATCAGGGGTGGATAATTTGTAATTAACACATATCAGTAAATTTTATTGGGATGGGTATCATATTTAATTTGTATTTATATATGCATTGCTCACCCTATCTGTGTGTGTGTGGCGATGATCGGATGATTTATTATCCGGGAGCAAATGATTTGACAGGTGAGGCAGGAGACGCTTGAGACTGGAGTGCGGGATCATATGGGTTTTTGAAGACTCAAGTTTTTAATCCTTTTATATTTTGAACATTAGCCATTGTGGGCTTTTATAGTTTTAATAATTTTGAATTGCAAACATTTATAATATATTAAACTTTGCGATTTTAATTTTCCCGCGTTTTGGGAACATGTGTTTATAAATGAGGAATTACCAATATTATCGCATTTATTTCATTTTATTTAATTGTTTATGTTATTTTCAAAGTAATATTCCTTAGGGATGTTACAGACAGTGGTGAAGTAGGAGAGATCGTAAGCAGTTACTGAGGTGAGAAGCTTCTTGGGTTTGTGGAAGGGTTCTCCAAGATGGTGAGTCGATTGACTCAACTCACTAGAAAGGACCATCCTTTCTCTTAGACAGACGAGTGTGAGGTCTGTTTTGAGGATATGAAGAAGAGATTGACCACTGCACCAATACTAGCTATTCCTGATACCACCAAGACGTTCGAGGTGTACTGTGATGCTTCATACCAGGTTCTAGGTTGTGTGTTGATGCAGAAGAAACGACCTATTGCTTATGCATCTCGTCAACTGAAAGTACATGAGAAAACCTATCCGACACATGACTTGGAATTCGTAGCGGTGGTTTTTGCTTTAAAAACATGGAGGCACTACTTGTATGGGGCACAATTTCAGGTATTCAGTGATCACAAGAGTTTGAAATACTTGTTTGATCATAAGGAATTGAATATGAGGCAAAGGCGCTGGATGGAATATCTGAAGGATTACGACTTTCAGCTGTTATACCATCCTAGTGAGGCTAATGTCGTAGCAGACGCTTTGAGCAGGAAGAAAGCTCATGTGTTGGCCATGATGATTAAAGAGTTGGAATTGATAGAGAGGCTGCGAGATATGAATCTGGGATTAGATATGGAGGCAGGTCACATATGGTGCAACATGTTGAGGATCACTAATGAGTTTCTGGATGAGGTTCGGGTAGAATAGGGTAAGGATCAGGAACAACAACATATCATTAGTGAGTTGGGCACAGAGAAGAGAAAGGACTTCAGGATGGGTAGAGATGGCATCCTACGTTTCAGAGAGAGGGTGTGTGTACCCAACAGTCAGGTATTGAGGAAGATGCTCTTGGATGAAGGGCATAAGAGTCGTCTTAGCATACATCCAGGTATGACTAAGATGTATAAGGACTTGAAGGCGACTTTCTGGTGGACTGGCATGAAAACTGATGTGGCAGATTATGTAGCATCTTGGTTAGTGTGCCAAATAGCGAAGATCGAGCATCAGAGGCCAGGTGGTACGTTAGAGCCTCTTGAGATTCCTCAGTGGAAATGGGACAGTATTTCCATGGATTTTGTTATGCATCTACCAAGGTCAATGAGGGGGCATGATTCCATATGGGTATTAGTGGATAGATTGACGAAGTGCACACACTTTTTGCCCATTAATCAGAAGATGTCTCTTAATAAACTGGCAAAGCTGTATGTCAAGGAAATAGTCAGATTACATGGTGTGCCTGCACGTATCATATCAGATAGAGATCCGAGATTTACCTCGAGGTTCTGACAGTCGTTGCAGAATACCTTAGGCACTCAGTTGAGAATGAGCTCGGCATATTATCCTCAGACTGATGGTTAGTCTGAGAGAACCATACAGTCTTTGGAGGACTTATTGAGAACATGTGTTCTGGATCACCTCGGGACGTGGAGTGATGTGCTACCGCTGGTGGAGTTCACTTATAATAAATAGCTACCATTATAGCATTGGGATGACACCTTACGAGGCCTTGTATGGCAGGAGATGTCGGACACCTTTGTGTTGGCAGCAGGATGGAGAGTCTCTGGTACTTGGTCCAGAGTTCCTACAACAGACTATTGAGAAGGTAAGGGTAATACAGGATCGGATGCGTGCAACTCAGAGTCGACAGAAATCCTACGCGGATAAGAGGAGGAGGCCACTCGAGTTTGAGGCTGGTGACCATGTGTTCCTCAGGGTTACACCTATAGAAAGTATTGGGAGAGCGTTGAAGTCGAGGAAGTTGACTCCTCGATTCATCGATCCATATCAGATTACTAGGCGAATTGGACTAGTGGCGTACGAGATTGCATTGTCACCTCACTTGGCGAACCTGCACAATGTCTTCCACGTATCACAGTTGAGGAAGTATGTGGTGAATCCTACACATGTGCTGGAGCTGGATGATGTCCAAGTGCGTGAGAATCTAACTTTAGGAGTTGGACCGGTGAGAATTCTAGATTCTCAAGTCAAACAACTTAGAGGGAAGGAAATTCAGACTATGAAGGTTCTCTGGGACGAGGCAACCCAGGAAATGACTTGGGAGATGGAGGAACTCATGAGGAAGTCTTATTGTTGTTATGTTGACTCAGGCTAAGATCAAACCGTGTTCAGGTTTGTGAATTTAATTTTAGTGTTTTGTGGTTTTGTAATAATGATTTTGTTGTTGGTTTTAGGACGGTGGCCAATGTTAATATCAAATTCCTGGAATGGTTCAAAGTTGTTTATGGGCGATGAATGTTCTGAATTAGTCCGATTCAATGAGCAATGGATACAATATGTGTTTCTAGATTTTTTTAGTTCTTACAACATTGTTTTCCATTTATTGTGTGATAATGACTTAAATATTGGAATTATAGACGTTTTAACAATGAAGTTAGTCTGAGTTAAGAAGGTAGCCAATTGAGTTCACCGTCTCAGTATAATGAATGTAAGACCCGTGAAATTAATTAATTAATAAATGCGAGTAGAAAGCGCCTTTATGGCATTATTTATTGTTTAATGTGATGTGGAAAAGTGCTAGCTTAAATGGTTGAGAGTACTTGGTTTGTGTGAGAGGACTTGGGTTCGAGTCCTATGTATGCCAATTATGTATTATTATTTTATTATTAATTTTTAATAATATGTATGAGTATGGGATTGATAATGTAAACTATTATTGATTGGAGGGTATCACCAAATGTGATTTGGCATAGTGGTTATGCTTTGTTCTTATGAGTGGAAGGTCACGGGTTCAAACCTTGATGGGCATAGAATAACCTTTATTTTTGCTAACTATTATTTGTGGTATGAATGTGGAAAGGTAGAGAGAACCTAGCAGAATAAAGCCCAATTTCGTTTTATTTTTAAAACCCATTTTTTAAGACACCTATAAAAGGAAAATTTTAGGTAAAAAGAAGGGTTTCTGCAATTGTTTTGTGGCAGCTTGAGAGGAGAGCGAAATTGGAGAGTGAGAGGTTGAGTTGGGTGTGCAAGGGCTGAAGCAAGAAGGAAATTGTAAATCAAGGGTCTGATCTTTCTCAATTTTTAATCACTGATTCCAGGTTAGGGGAGCTGAACTATAATTGTGTGCTTTTGGTCATATTGTATGATAGTGAATCCTGTTGCCATGAATTTTCGTGTTCCACATGAAAGGAATTAAGGGTTTGGGTATTTGGGTACTGTTCTATTGGTGTTATTATCTAAAAGTATGGTTATGATGAATATCTGCACTAAGTACTCCACTATTGTGCAAATTGGGTGTTGGGGGAACTGTGTTGTATATAAATTATGTTGTATGTTTGATGGAATTGTTATAAGCTGTTTTGGTATGAATTGGAGTGCAAATTGGTGTTTGGTTGCTGTTGTTGCGTGCGTAATCAGTGTAGGGATCTACAATTCTCGCCCAGATGAGCCAGGCTCGCCTAGGCGAGATTAGCAGAGACACAAACTCTGTTGCCACACGAGCTTCTCGCTCAGGCGATGAGGATTGGCTTTGAGTGAGACATTCACTCGCTCAGGCGAGTGAGGTTCGCCTAAGCGAGATGGTGATGAAGTTGCGCGTGTTGAGCGCGACTTCTCGTTTAGGCGAGGAGTTTTGGTGGGTTTGAGCGAACTAGGGTCTAGCTTAAGCGAGACGTTCTCGCCTAAGCGAGATGTCGTGATCAAGTTGGTGTGTTGCTTGCATTGTAGCTCAGGCGAGTTGGTTTTGGGTGTTTGGGCGAGTGATGATCTCGCCCAAGCGAACAGATCTCGCCTAAGCGAGATAACATGATGCAGTCACTGTCTTAAGCTCGCCCAGGCGAGGTGAACTAGCCTAAGCGAGACTGAGGGTCTAGCTTGGGTGAGAGTCCCTAGCTTGAGCGAGTTTATGCGAAATTCCATGTTTGTGTGTGTGATTTGGTTCTTTATCCTATGTATAGGATGTATATGCTTGTGGTGTGGTGTTTGGGCTTGAAGTACTAAGTCTAATAGGGGTCTGGGATGTGCTTGGTGGTTGGACACATGACGGGCATGGAACTGGTTGAGTTCCCGTCGGCTACTAATGGGCGAGGAGTCCTTAGTATGGTGATTACATGTGTCAGGCGCACAATGGACAAGGAACGACTATGTTTCCGTCGGCTACTATTGGGCGAGGAGTCCATAGTATGGTGATTGCGTGCGTGCCAGGGTCCAAGTTATGAGGCTTGGATGTTTTTACTACAGGCGAGGAGTCTGTAGGGTAGGACTATGAGCGAGATAGACTCATAGGGTTGGACCACGAATGAGTTAGTTTCGTGGGAGCATAGTGAAGTCCCAAGACCTAGTTCATGCATATGACTCATGGAGGATTATGAGGTCATGGTTGGGTAATTTGATATGAGATATTTAATTATGTTATTTTGGGATGGGTGGCATATTTAATTCATGTATTTTGTTTATTTATTGTGCATAGCTCACCCTTTCTCTGTGTGTGTGGCGATGATCGGATGATTCGTTATCCGGGAGCAGATGATTTGACAGGTGAGCCAGGAGATGCCTAGACTCAGAGCGAGGGATATCTGGGAATTTTTGTATATATGTTATTTATTTTGGTTTTGAGATAATACTGTAACGTTATGAGAGCCATTTGAATTTTATTTCGGGTTTATTATTTTGGACTCCGATATTTATTACATTGTATACCGTTTTAAATTTCCAGTGTTTTTGGGAAATGGTTTTATAATAAATGTGGTATTTATTTTATTTTGAAATTTATTTATTAAATAATAGTAATATTCCTTAGGGATGTTACAGTGAACATGAGAAATTTATGTATAAAGTTGTTGTCAGTACGATATCCGAAATCACAACAATGAAGGAGGTAATGTAACACTAATTAATGGTTTTAAGATGCTTACTGAATTTTGAAGTTTGTTATTGTAATAACTCTTTTTTGTTTGATATAGGAAGTGTATTGTGTCACTGTTGCAACTACTGTAAAGTTTAATTTAGGGAATGATGGATGGTGTTATCCAGTATGTAATGGTTATAGGAAGAAGATTGAAGAAATAAGTGTTTTTAAATGTGTGATGTGTGGGTTTAATAATGAAAAACCTGGAATTAGGTTTGTATTTCTTTTTTCTATTGTACATGTTAACAAATAGTTGTATGGTTTGAATTAAATAAATTTATTTGTTGTAGATATAAGTTGGAATTACAGGTTTGTGATGGAGACAGTTATGCGAATTTTGTTATGTGAGATCAAGACTGCATTAACTTGATTGGTGTATCAGTTGTTGAGTTAATGAATAAAATGATTGAGGTAGTATTACTATGTTGGTCCATTAATTTAAGTAAATTTGAATGTGAATGTTGGTTATGTTTTGGTTATTCTTAGGATGGGGAGGATGATCCAAAATGTTTTCTAGAGGATCTAGATGTTTTGCTGGGATGTACTCTTGCATTCAAGGTTAGAGTTCAACTAAAGAACAAATCTTCATCGGTGATGAAAGCTTCAAGCAATCTTGAAACTATTGCTTTTAGAAGTAAACTTGAGTCAAAGATGGTAACTCATTTATTTCATCCTTTTAAGTTGTTATACTGTAGTCAAAATAGTTACATAAAATGAAATGTATTTAATAACTCCATTTTTTTATTCTTCATACGTAGATTAAAGACTCCAATGGTGAAGGTACATGTGCTTCCAGTACCAAAGCAAATTCTAAGGACAAACTTGAAACATAAGAGGTCAAGTACTTGATATGTCATTAATTGCTTTATGTTTATGGATTTTATGAAGTAATAAATTTATTTCTAAATGCACAGGGTAAAGAGTCTTTTGGTATACCTATATGTGATTCTAATAATGAAGATGAAACAATTGTTGTGATTACATGCGAATCTCAGACAGAAATGGTAAGAGTCATTTAAATTTATGTTAGTAATTTTTTTCAGATACTAAATAAATGATGTATTAATTGTTGTTATGGAAATGAAAGATTAAAGAGTCTAGTCCCACAGGTATATGTGGTTCCAATACCCAATCTAAAGTAGTTGGTTTAATTAAAAGTGGATCTCATGGAAAAAAGGTATGTGTACTTCAAACTATTTTTATAGTTTTCTAGTGATACTAAAGTTATGATAAGCTACTTTTATGCAATTATAGATTAAAGAGTCCTGTCCCACAGGTATATGTGGTTCCAGTACCCAATTCAAAACAATTGGTTTGATTAAAAGTGGATCTCATGGAAAAAAGGTATGTGTACTTCAAACTATTTTTTATAGTTCTTTGGTGATACTAAATTTTTGATATGTTACTTTTATGCAAATTACATATTAAAGAGTCCAGTCCCATAGATCTATGTCGTTGAAGTACCCAATCTAAAACCGTTTGTTCCATTAAAAGTGCAAATCATACATGAAATGTATCTGTAATTAAAACTATTTGTATACTTATTTCATTATACTAAATTTGTCATGTGCTAAGCACTTTAGTTTAAATGCACAGATTAAAGAATCCATGGGTAAGGCAAGTTGTGATGAAAATACCGAAGCTGACATTTGTATGGTAAGATATAACATATAATTTCATTAAACATCGAATCTGTTATAACTCACAAAATGGATGTCATACCAATACTATTTTCATATGTTGTAGTTGACTTTGAGTGGTTCAGCATATCATGATCCTTATATTGATTTTTGTGTTACCCCTACAAAGGAATTATTGCTGGACTTTGAAGTTGATTGCGACCACTTGGAAGATATACCAAGTGCAGAATTTTCTAGGACCAAAACTAAGAAACAAATGAAACAGGACAAACAGTAATGTGGGCCAGTGATCTTTGAAATTATATATATATATATATATATATATA
>Ga0214542_1001922_pt1 | contig 42975 bp, 25 predicted proteins | sample CNSS1metaG_FD_160096 | JGI IMG/M metagenome (GOLD analysis project Ga0214542, IMG submission 160096) | Root nodule microbial communities from cowpea collected in UCLA plant growth center, Los Angeles, California, USA - CNSS1 | ecosystem: Host-associated > Plants > Roots > Nodule | place: USA... | reverse complement strand
GGGCTGCAGTTTTGAGCCCTAATTAAACACTATGGCCTCGGTTCAATTTAGAACCGAGGCATATAACCCCTTTTGGCCTCGGGTCCCCACCACCCGAGGCCTAAAACCACTTTTGGCACCGGCTATTGTCACAACCGAGGCCTATAAGTCAAAACGAGAATGGCATTTTTGAAATTTTGGGCATCCTTTTTGGCTTCGGGCCTTCTTAACCGAGGCCTAACAGCTCTTTTGGCTTCGGGTTTCTTACAACTGAGGCCTATAACTGATTTTGGCTTCGGGTTGTAGGGGAACCGAGGCATAAAAGTTGCCTATAATTGCAAAATTGCCACCGCGCCATTATAGGCTTCGGTTCCTGGCCAACTGAGGCCTATAAGGCGAGGTAGAAATCCAATTCTGCACTAGTGCACATATCTCACAAATTTTGAATAAAATATAAAAAAGATACATATTGTATAGCACTCCTCAAAGACATTGTCAAATTCTAATTATAAATGCTCGTGATAACACCGTAAGATCATTGTCGGTGGTAATGATTACCTTTACGCAAGGTAATAAAAGTATAAAATGTAGACAAGATAAAGTTTTAATTGAGTCTTACGGTGGCACTAATACAAAAAAGGTTTTTAACGTTCGGTATTTTTGGTCTTTGATGTCTGTTCAAACACCAACGTTGTATTGGGTGACGTCAAAATTGATGTCGGAAAGCAGAGCAGACGTTAATTAACATCGAGGCCAGGAGAGTCAGACGTTAATTAACATCGGGGCCAGGAGAGTCAGACGTCAAATAACGTCTATCAAGGTTCTACCAGACGTCAAACAGTTCAGTTTTTTTTTAAGTTTTGTTGTTTTTACAACATTCTCACACCTGAAAATCAGAAAATTTCCATAATAGTTTCTAAAAGCTTTTCTTAAAAGTATTAACTTTCATATTTCAGAACTACTAGTTAATCAATAACTAGAAAAAGCCATTGAATAAAATGCCTTGTAGTTTAAAAAAAATGAGTACAACAATATTGCATAGCTATGATAATTTATACTACATAAATATGTTAGGTATTTGTTATCCTCATGCCATTACCTTAATCTTATGTCGAGAGAAGAAAATAACTCTAACAGATTACAAGAGATGTCTCGTAACAAAATCAGACCAAAGAGAAACAAAAGACATGAAAAAGAACATTACCTCAGTTACTTGTTGGTTTTGAGGTCCTTGATTTAACCTTACCTCACTCACCCTTCTTAATGGAGAATTAAAGATCAAGGAGTGACCACCTAAATATTACTCCAAGGCAACTTAGAGGTCAGTTTAAAGAAATGTAAACACTTCAACATCATTCGTAAAAAAGAAAAATACTAAGTGTAAGACCCGAGAAAAATTAAATAGTTAATTAAATAATTATTTAATAAATGCGGGTAATAGGAGCATTTAAAGTATTTAATGCAGATAGCTATGATGTGGATAAGTACTAGCTCAATTGGTTGAGAGTACTTTATTATGTGTGAGGAATTGGGTTCGAGTCTTATGTGTGCTAATTGTGGGTTATTTAATTATGAATTTTTAAGTTATATATTTTAAAGAGTGATGTGATCGCATAACCTTATAATTTAAGGAATTATCATAGTTGTGATTTGGTTGAATTGGTTGTGCACTTGCTTTGTGATTATAGGGTTATGAGTTCAAACCTTGTTGAGAACTAAATAATTTTCTTTTACCAATTTTTCCTTTGGCATGAATGTGAAAGGGTTAGAAACCTAGCAGCCAATAGAGAGCTTACCTAAGAGCTGGAAAACATTTGGATAATTAAACATTGATGAGCCTTAATCTATTTTTTTATTAAAATTCGTTTAAGGCACTAAAGGGTAATTGTGAGAGAGGAAAAGAGATTAGAGGAAAGAGGCTGAGAGTTAAGTGTGAGGGTTTGGGTGGAAGCTTTTCAGAGGCAATTGGCACGATGTAGACCAAGGAGTTAGAGTGCAAACCATTGTTAGAGTGCAAGCAAAGGACAAGGGTGGTTTTTGGGTTAAAGTCACGTTCAATCCGAATTTGGAGCGAGGATCAGAGGTAAGGGGAGTTGTTTTAATGCCTTCTGACTCATGAATAATGTACTGCGTTGAAATGGACTGGATTGTATGAGTTTTCATGATGCATGGTGCTATTGTTCGCGTATTATGGGAATCTACCTAGAAACCGCCTGGCGGGCTTGCATGTGCCGCCAGGCGGTACATCAGTGTTAACCCAATTCTGGGTGTTTGTGTTTGAGTTTCTTAGCGGCAAGTTCGTCCCGCCAGGCGGTGCATGTTGTATGACGCTGTTTTGACATCTTTTCGTGGAGTTTATGGTGTGTTTTTTTTTCGAATGATGTATTAATGGATTGTAATAATTGATGATATGCTTGGAATTATGTGCTCGTGATTATATATGGTGGGTTGAACATGAGGAATCCCTGATAGAATGGGTAATTTCATTGTTTGTTGGGTGCGTAAGTGACGGGGATTGGAAAATCGGGAAATGCGTTAGTGCGAAATCATATTGTAGGAGACGACTGAATCTGCGAGTGGGGCAAAGGGTTCACGAGTGCAGGAAAATTGGGCTTTTAACCTTATTCTAGTATGCCGCCTAGCGGCACCTCATCAACCGCTAGGCGATAGTGGCGTTGCGGGTCTGTTCTGGTTGTTTTGATTAATTGGTCTTGGGGGGAAAAGGAAACACTAACAGGTGAATTCGTGAGGGCTGAACTTGGCAGGAAAAGAGGATAATAATGAAGGGGGAGGGAGTGTAGTGGAATGGCGACAATATAGTAGTCATAAGGATACACTTAGGATGATGAAGTGTTGAAATTCATGGACTCTAGGAATGAGTTTAAATTGCACAATGGAATTAGGAGAAAGAAACAGCACTGGTCTTCTCTGTGGAAATTAGAATTGGGGTCAAAATAATTGAGAAATATTGGATGATAAGTGATGTATAAAATTAATTAAGTTTAGGAGTTGGAATGGTATAAGAGTAGGTGGCTGTGGGTTAACAAAATAAGTGGAGATGGGTGGTGTAGCCTAAAGTGGTGTAGGAATGCTATTACTCAGATTGGAGTAAGTACAATGGAATGAATTAGGTAACCTTCTTAAGTTAGGTTGGACAACTATGAGTGAAAAGGGAATTTGGTGAATCAAATGGTGAGAGTAAAAGAGTATATGATTGAGTTATAGGGAACTAGAGTGATGGTAGAATGTTAAAATAACTAGTTGGTATTGGAAACTTATGTGATAGGTACCATAGAGCAAATCTGAGTTGTAGAATCAACTACATCGTGTGCCAAATCAGTAGAGGAGTGTCTCTAGTATGGCGCCTGGTGGTCTGCTGATAACCGCCAGGCGAGAAAACAACTACAGAGGTCCCTGTGTCGCGTGGCGCCTGACGGCAAGGCGTGCTCCGACAAGCGGTAGCTGTAAAAACAATGGCGCTGAAAGGGCACTGGCGCCTGGCGGTGAGCTGGTACCGCTAGGCGGTCTGGAACGATTTCGCCTAGCGGCGTGGATGCTGGGCCAGGCAAAATGTTGTTGTTCTTGTTTCGTTTTATGTATTGTTTGAGCACTGATATTACACTTGGATCGGGAGATGTTGTGCCATGAGCGGGTAGGTTCATGGAGGGTGGTTAACATGTGATGATATGAGCGGGGAGGTTCATATCCAGTTACTCTCACGTGGGGATACGAGCGAGGTAAGTTCGTATGTTCTGTGCTCACGTTTGAGAGATGCCATGTGCGAGGAGGTACGTGGCTGGTGGATCACATGTGTTGGACTACGGGCGGGTAGGTCTGTAAAGCAGGACTATGAGCGAGGAGGTTCGTAGAGCAAGACTACGAGCGGGGAGGTTCGTAGAGGCAGGACCACAAGCGGGCAGGTTCGTGTGAGCATCATATTCCCGAATCCAAGGCTAACCAGTTGTGTGATTTGAAGGCTATCACACCTTGGGGTTAAGGTCTTGGCCAAGAACTATGTAGAATGAATAAGATGGGTGCATGATTTATCTTGCGTATTTTATATCTGTTATTTTATTTTCTCAGCTCACCCTTTCTGTTTGTGTATGGCGATGATCGTGTGATTCGTTACACGGGAGCAGATGTTGATACAGGTGGTGCTGAGGATGTCCAGGCGACAGAGTGAGGGCTAGCTTTGGGATTAGAGCTAGGGTTTTTCTCACATGTATTTTATTATGTTTTTATTTATGAACACGGTTTTTGGGAACTTGTAACACTTTATTGTTTATGTTATAAGTTTTGACATGTGTTTTTCATAAATTTAAATTTTCCCGCGTTTGGAGTATTATTAATGCGACTTTTGATATAATTTATTTCTTTTATTATTTATTTTAAGTAATATTCCTTAGGGATGTTACACTAAGAACTCTCATGTAATGAAAACATAAACTTTATAGTTCATGGAATGAGTCATCCTTCATTATTCACTCCACCCTAAATTCATTATGACTCATTTTCGTATGGAATTCACAACATTAATCACCACATCACGCTCATCTACCCTCCAAATTGGATACGAGGTTTTCAATTCAATTTCAATTTCAATTTCAAATGGCATGCATAATTAAAAGTCTAAAAGGAGGCAATCCACATGAGAGTGTCTGGTACACTCCTTATAATCATACACATATGAAAAGAATTACCTATAGTATGCATCATGCCATTGTAATCACAATTAACACTCAATTTAGTAATAACCCTAAATTTATAAATGGAAAACTAACCACTTCTAGCAAAATTAAAGACGAACTTGGAGAGGGTGGCTTTAAGGTCTCCGCATGCTGTTAGCCAAATGGGGATGAAGAGCAAGTGGGACGAATCTCAAAACGCTGGAAATGGGGATGAAAACGCAAAATATTCGGTTCAAAATGACTAAAATCAATTCATAATCAAATCCCAACAAGTTTGGTGGTGAAAAACGTTCGAAACTCACCTAGATGAGGTCGGAATGGTGGTCGCCAGTGGAAAACGCTCGCGGAAATAGTGCAACAGCGTAGGGTTTCTGTGTTTCGCATAGAGATAAGTAAAACTTAACGTCGGTGGTGAAGGAGTCTGATGTTAAGTGACGTCGGAGGAACAACAGTTTGACGTCCTTTTTCAAATGACGTCAGGATTTTTTGGGCAGATGTTAAATTTCGTCTGATATGGAACGGGCAGACGTTAAATTACATCTGATCTGGAACGGACAAACGTTAAAAAAGTCTGATAATTTACAAAAATGCCACCGGTCATTTTTAATGTTGGACTTTTTTTGGGCAGACGTTATAGGGGTGACGTTATAACGTTTTTTTGTGTTAGTGTGGGGCAAATGTTTTTTTTCTAGGATCAGAACATGGACTTTTGTATAGGTGACTTGAATATTTCTGATGACAGGAATCAAATTCTTCGTTATGGATAGGGATGGCAATGGGGCGGGGTAGGGACGGGTTTTGCTATCCCATACCCATCCCCGTAAAAAAAAATTCATCCATCCCCACACCCAAATCCAACGGATATCAAACTTTTGTACCATCCCCATCCCCACTAGGTAACGAGAATAATTTCGTACCCATATCTGTATCTGTTTTCTTAGTACTTTAATATTAATTTTTATAAAATAATAAAAAATTATGGTAAAGGCAACATAATATTACCAAATATTCAATATTAGGAGGATGGTTGTTTCTTTGATATCAAATACTTTGAAATAAATTATAATAGTCTACATTTTAGATTAGAATACCAAATAAAATTTCATGAAAACCAAAATATTTATTAAATTTATAAACATTAATGAAACCTAGTTGATAAAATTTAAAAATATTTTTAAAAAAATATAAAAGGAAAAAAAAATTCAAATTAAAATATATTTTAAATGTTTGTTAACTTCAATTTTTTAAATTATGATGAATCTCTTTTTTATACACTAATAAAAGTTATAATACATCACTTGATCAAAATGACGCAAAGAACAAATAATAAACATAATAATAAAATTTTGATATAGATCTTGTATCTTTTGAACTCCAACATATGTTTGATGGTGATAAAAAATATTCATGACAATTACATTAAATTTTTATATTGTAGTAAATAAAAATTATTTATACAATTATAGTGAAAAAATTAAAGTATGATTGTAAGGACTTAGAAAATAAAAAATAATTAGATAAAATTTATCGAAATAGTATTCTACATGATGAAAATAAACAAAAAATAAAAATATTAAAAATTAACAAATGTGTGTCTTATAAATAATTTGGAGACTATTGAAAGAAAGAATCACACAAAGAAAACCAAATGCATAATATGATAAGATGAAAAATATCTTAGAGATCTAAGAAAACATTTCAAATATCAACATGTATACTCAATGGTTGAGAAAAAAAAATTGTTTGAGCGAAACAAAATAGTTCTTCAAATGAAACAAAAATTAATAATAATAATAATAATAATAATAATAATAAGTAAAGAATTTTTTTTATATTACCTAATAAATGAAAAGTTTATGCTATTAAACACTTAGATTGAGAGTATTAAACATTCTCATGTGAAAGGAAAATATACAATAAATAAAAATATTAAATAATAGAAATATTCAAATGTTAGACATAAATTTTTTTTAATTGAAATACATCATTTTAACATAATTACATAAAGGTTATGATAAGATAAACAATATATTGGAGATGCGAATGCGTTTCATGACAAACAAAATAATTAGAAAAAATAAAAAATATAGTGTATATATATATATATATATATATATATATATATATATATATATATATATATATATATATGGTTACTTAATTAATTGTGAATATTTTAATAATTTAAACGAAGATGAAGATATGGTGGGGACGGGTATTATGGCGAGGATACGTACATCTCCATCCCCATACCCATACTCAATTGAAAAAGTCAGGGATTCCCCATACTCATACCTATACACAGTCAATGCTGGGATTCCCCGTCAAAACGGGAACGAGTTCGGGCAATACCCACGAGAGTAAGTTTATTTGCCATCTCTAGTTATGGGGGAAGGTTCACCTACAAGACTCTAATGCTCAAATCTCTCAGTTATGTAAAAATAAATATTAAAAACTTATCACATATATGATAAATTAGCATGATAATAATAATAATATATTAGTTAACCATATATTTGGTCGATATATGGTATAAAATTATTGTACAATAATATTTTGACACCATCAATTTTTTCTTATTTTTCTTTAACACTTTAAAAAACTATTATTTTATTATAATATTATTTTTATTTTATTTTTTATAACGTTAGTATAATATTTTATTATTAAATTTGGTGTCAAATGGAAGTCAAAATAAAAAATGGTGTCAAAATAACTTTTTCCAAAAGGATATTTATGATATGGATATATCATATATAATTAGACTACTGATATTTGAGCATATATTTTGTTAAAATAACGATATTTTGATTTATTTTTAACCTACCACTTCAATCATTCTTCAATTACTTATTTTGATTTTTTTTTAGAAGTGTAATGTAATAATTTAAGGGTGTGATGTGATAATTTAAGAGTGATTAGAATAATGAATTAAAAAAATATATATTAAAATATTATTATTCATTTTATTAATATACAGTAACAAGACTAACAAATATATCTGTTAATATCACTTTGTTGGACCATTTCTTTAATATATTTGTTGATGTAACTTCACTTCATTAATTTGATCATTGTAAAAAGAATGATGTATTTAATTAAGAAAATCAGATAGCTAGCATCATGATTTAGTTATACACTTTTCTCATTTGAATATTTGAATATTGAACTTTTTTCCTAAATTTTCATTCATTGATACGTGATATCATAATGAAAAACAAGCTAATTAGAAATAAAAGTTTAATGGTAGTGCAAATTTTTTTTCACAAAAATATTCTTGTAAACATTACCATTAAAATAAACGGGCTAAAATTCTACTTTAGTTCTCTAATTTTTTCAAAAAGTTCGATTAGATCTTTAATTTTGATTTAATTCAATTTAATTTTTTAAATTTTTAATAAATTGAATCAAATAAAAATTAAATATCTGTTAAACTTTTTTTACAAGTATTAAATGATCAAAATAAAATTTTAGCCTATTATACATATTAACCGTACTTTTGACACAAATTACAACCTCATAATTTTGATCTTCATCACCGCCCCATTTCCTCTTTCGAGCTTTAAAGTTCTTGTGTTCTGAAACTTTTTGTCCACAATCAACACTCTCCAGCGGTTACCACAATGCGTGCCCTTTTCGATGCACCCACCACTTTCTGCTAAACCTGGACACTTATGTCGGTTGCTCCTTTCACGTGAACAGATTCCTTAACCAACATTTCACTCCTCGGACACAACATTCTACGCAAATATCATACTTTATATTTCACTTTTTTTAAAAGCAAATCCTTCTTTAATCGACTAAAATATATTTTGTGGATAATAATAATTAACATCTCTAGTAACTTCCCTCTAACATTGATGAACTTAGATTTACTAGAAATTTCTTCTACTTACCGTTTGTTACTTTCTCAACTAGCTATAAATTGATCTAGGTGAGAGTGTGGTATATACATAACCAGCAATGGAGAAGGCACGATTGGGGTTTTTCTTCATGTTGCTCATTCTCCTTGCTTCTCGTAAGCATCTATGCATGCAATTATATATATACCACTGAATAGGAATATATAGTAAGTACGTAATTATAACTGTGTTTGTTTGTGATAATGCAGAGATGATGGTTCAAACGGAGGGAAGACACTGTGAATCAAAGAGCCATCGATTTAAGGGGATGTGCGTCAGCCACCAAAACTGTGCTTCGGTTTGCCATGTCGAAGGCTTCACTGGTGGCCACTGTCGCGGATTTCGTAGACGCTGTTTCTGCACCAGGCACTGTTAGTTGCTTCACGCTGTTTCATCTCTCGTTGCTCTTTCACGTTCGTGTTTCTGGGATTTAGAAATAATAACTACGCCATAACCAGTTATGTTTGTCTAGGTTCAGTTGGGTTGGTTTCATGTGTATTGGTTTGGTTTGGTTTGTCATGTTGCTGCTTTAGCGTTGTATGTTCAGTTTCGTGGCACCAAAAGAAGTGAAATTACACTTTCTTTCTTGTAATATTGTTGCTGCTTCTGGTGCTAGCTCTCGTGCGACAATTTTCAGGGCAAATAATCTATGACTATTTTGTTCTTGAAGATGTGACATGTTCAAATATTATAGTATCTGAAAATGATTTCTTTTTCTCAATTTTTTTAATATTTATTTTATTTTATATAGTTATTTTAATTTTCTAACATTATTATTTTTTAAATAATAATTTTTGGTTTTGAAATTTTGTGAAATTATTCGGGAACACTATGATTAAGAAAAGATGAAGTATCCATAGACACACACTTTTTTGTTTTCTTGAAGTCTATTCAAGAAGCTTTCGATATTTTTTCTTCTAGAAAATTTCTTTCACAAATGCAAAATAAATTTTTATAGAAAAAAATAGTCAATAGTGTAATTTTCAAATAAATTATGATTATTATCCACGACAATCACATTATTCATATATCATAACATATCTTCAATCAATATTTTAGAGTACCAAAATTTTAGTAGAATTATTCTTTAGATTCAATTTTTCATCCATAAAAATCAAATTGGTCCTTTAACTTTTTTTAATTTCAATTTGCTTCCAATTTTAAAAATCAGTGTAATTCTATAAATTAAACAAACGATCACTTAAAAGATAATATTAATAAAATAATCATTTTTATATAAAAAATTTAAAAAATAAAATTGAAATTAATAAATGTGAACAAATTTATATATATATATATATATATATATATATATATATATATATATATATATATATATATATATAATTTGGGAGCCCATGGGCCTCCTTTATCACTATTATGGTCTGTCACTGTTCATATGGTTATCAGCAAGATTGTCACACCTACTACTGCATCTGATATAGGTTAACTATACGTCAACTAAATGCTCTATATCCTATATCACATTTTTTTGGAAAAAGAGCAATAATTATATTCTGCATATCCACCTCAACTATTATATGTTCCATTTGGTTCTCAAAAGCAATAATATGCACCATGATGGGTTGCGAGTTGATCAATGATAGGAAAATATTGATCAAGAGTAGTATGAAAATGATCAAATATTATACAACATGATGGGGATGCATTACTTCTATTTGTTAACTCACCCTCCAATTCCATTCGAGATTTTCAAACAATAACCTTACACATGGACAAAAAATTAAAAAATAAATAAAAAAACAACAAATTGACACGCAATATTTTAACTTCATTGAGACATAATTGGAAAAGAAAATAAGGAGCCTTGAATTATTTCAGTAAAAGGATCCAAAAAATAATTTAACTTTTATTATACTCATGTACTTCATATATAGACTATGTGTAACCGAATATTAAATATTTACAAAATCTTGATTTCACAAACCTAAATAATAACTAAATATATTTTCATCTGCACATAAAAAATATTTTTAAAATTGAAAAATTTCCTAAAACCTATAATTTAAATAAAAAATATTAAGTAATTATTGTCGAAAAAAAACCAACTGAATTGAAATAATTACACCCATTTTGAGCTAAAACAAGCAAGCTCTATTATGTCTAACTTCTTTCCATTTGATTTCTTCATCACCTCCCTTGTTGAAAGTTTTTTACTGAGCTTATTGCTTTTAGGAGTTAAGCTAGGAGATAATGAACTTAAGGAAAAATACATACCAACTGTAAAATATTACAATTAAATCCATACAATAATGTTAATATGTCTGAATTAGTATAGGCCATGCAAGAACAATTACTCAAACGCTTCATTCTGCATTCCTCTAGACCAATACTTTCCACCCACTAGTGCATTTAAGAGTTTTTACATTGCAGTATATGCCTCAGTTCCTGTACACGCGTTGCATATAAACACGCGGTGACATTTTTGTAATTAAAGTCATCTTTAATGCCTCGGTTGCTATTCTAACCGAGGCATATAGCTTAAAAAATTTTGGCAATTCCCGCTTTCGTAGAATTTGAAATTTTTTACATGCTTTTATGCCTCGGGTACCGCTGAACCGAGGCCTAATAGGTTTTTTGTTCAGGTCTTTTTTACCCGATGCAGTTAAGTTCCAGGTTTTTTATTTTTTTAATTTCACTTAAGGAATATGCCTCGGTTCTTTTATAACCGAGGCAGTAGATAACTTATGCATCGGTCCTCTTGCCAACAGAGGCATATGAGCAAGCCAATATGCCTCAGTTTCGAATTAACCTAGGCAGTATCACTTCGTAGGGTTAAAAAAACCCAAATCTTTTCACACCGCAGCAACACACATTTTGCACTTCTTCTTCTTCTTCTTTTACGAGCACTGCACACCTGGTCCACTCTTCCACTGCGCGCCAGCCCTTCGTGCCGCCTGTACCACCATTGCACCATCGAGGAGGTTTCCAACGCCACTGCATCTTCTTCTTATTCTTCTTCGACCAACCATCACCGTTGTTCCGCTACGGCGTTCGTTCTGCTTGCACCGTTGAGGGGTCGCTGCACTACCACTGCACCGTCGAGGAGCCGCTGCATCTTCTTCTTCTTCGAGCAACCATCACCAACATCCACTGCGTCGTTCTGTTCAGTCCGCCTGCACTGCTGCTCCACCGCACCGTCGAGGAGGTTGTTCTGGTGCCACTGCCATTGGCATTGTCTTCGTTCAATCCTATTCCTTTGTATGTTTATTTTTACGCACCTTGATTTAATTTTCTGCATTGTTTGTGTGTTCTTATATTTTCAATCTTGAATTTGAGATTATTAAGATATATGGTTGAAATTGGGTTTGTAGTTTGATGGAGATTGAGTTTGTAAATAATTTTTTGCTTGCGCACCGTTTCTGTGAATTATGCAGGAATGGGTACTGTGAGAAATTAGTGTGTGTGTGTGTGTGTGTGTGAGGTGTAAGTGTTGGGTCGTGGGTGCAGTGAGTTGAGAGTGTGAGTGGTGCATTAAAGTGAGTGAAGTGAGGGTTTTGTGTGGGTTTTGTGAGAGAGTGTATGATTGTGAGAGAACAGGAGTATGTGATGGGTGGGTTACGTGAATGAGAAAAAGAGAGAGTGTGTAGTGTGTGTGAATGAGAACACACTCTTGTGTAGAAGTTAATAGTGTGTGTTTTATGAGTGAGGTGAGACAGTGCTACGTGAGACAGAAAAAATGTGTGGGGTGTAGGTCCCATGTGTGTGAGAGAAAAGAAAGTGAGTGAGGTGTGGGTTTTATAACAATTTTTTTTAATAATTAATATGCCTCGGTTAAACCAGAACCGAGGTAGTAATGATTCAAATATGCCTCGGGTTGACAACAGAGGCATAAAGTAGTGTCTTTTTACCTCGGCAGTATATGCCTCGGTTTCGCACCCGAAGCCAAAAGTTGAAAATAACCGATGTCGTTTTGCTTCCCTGCACTGGTGACCATTTGATACTAAAGTCTCTCCATCACTCATGGTTTGGGACACTTCTATAGAACTTATTGCTATGGATCTTTTGAGAGAAGGGAAAAGTATGCATGCAACCATAAGCATGAAAAGATGAACGTCCATTGTGTCACAACTTTTGTGCGTGGACTGAGCTGAGTGTATGTTAAACTCGAATGAGAAATTCAGGATAAGATGATTGTGGCTGCCATATGTAAGTGCTTCGGTTCTTCATTCCAACTTCATCTCTTTCGACAACTTAAGATATACGTTGGTTCTTCTTTCTAACTTTTTGGAATAACCCGTGAGGTTCTTAAATACTATTAGTTACATGTAAATGCTTGAGACCATGTGCTTGTCCTCACCACTACATATTTTATTTCCTCTTGTGTTTATTGGTTTTCGTTCCTTAGTTAATTTAGATATTTTGTTCTATTCTTTAGAATTTTAATTTGTTCTTACCGAATCGACATAGTACCTTGCAAAGACTTTAGAGCACTTGATAGGTCCTTCTTCAGGGTTCGATAGTCATCCCACAAGTTCTCGTCCTTCTCCAAGCAAAAATAGGATCGTACGTGCAAAAGTTACTCGAAAGCTCAAGTCAACAAAATACTCTAACGAATAGTGAAATATGAAATTTAGTGATTAATGAAAAGCGTAACTAATTACCTTAGGCAATGTGTATTTATATTAACTTTTAAGGACTATTACCTCGCAACTTACATAAATTTCACTTAGTTATGGGCTTGGATCTAGGGGCTGATTTGCCTGCGTGGGCTTGGTTCTAGAGGCCCACCCATATGCGAATAAACTAATGACTTTGGCTAAGTCAATTATGTCCTTTTATTCTTGATTCAAGGCTGAGTACTTACCGGTCTACTGATAATATCTCGCTATGAGGTGTTTATTTGAGTGTAAAGATATACAATTGTCTAGGTTTGATTTTGTGCACTACAAGAAAATGTCTCATTAACAATCAATTTCAGTGATCAAAAGTTGTTAGTCAGTATAATGACCAATTTAAATACCAATCTACAAAATAAAAAATTATAGGTTACTAAAATAGTCACTATTATGAATAAAACAAATCATAATTGGTCTACGTATTGGTTTCCAAAATTTATAACCAATGCTTTAGCAACCAAAGGAAATTGGTTTCTAAACATTAGCTATTAAGATTTTTGCTATCAAAGGTATTTGGTTTCTAAATTAGTTTTTAATTAATTAATGACCAATTTAGTGACCAATTATATTTTTTTATTCATATTAATGACTATTTTAGTAACCAATAATTTTTTAATTTTGTAAATTGGTATCTAAATTTGTCAATAACTAACAACTTTTGATCATTCAAATTGATTGTTAATAAGATATTTTTTTTACAATGGGAAAAGAGCATATGAGTACCCGACCAAAGGACTTAAGGAAGGTTTGGGACTAACCGGGCCTCGTACAATACAAAAATTTGTTTATTTATGTGCTTAACCGAACCAAACTATCTCAAGAGCCTTCTATCTTGTGCCTCTTCCTCCTGGAACTCGTCACTGAATAACTTCTAGGTCGCACTCCAGAAGGTTGGGGTACCTACAGACACTCTAATGTTCAAGTCAGTAATGCTTCAATAAAGCGTGTATATTAAAACTCATTTGAGTTAGTTGTTCTTACCTTTGAATACTAGACCTAATTTTATAGTACCTGGTTTCAATCCTAACTTCATTGCTTTCACATTCGTTTCCTTCTTTCACAAATAGTAATAAACCAATTGAATATTCTATCATGAATCCTACCATAGCTATTCTGGACTTGAATGTACCATTATACCGTCATATTCTGCAGGTTCCTTTTGTACTAGTCCATGCTTCCTCCTCCTGCACCATTGGGTCGGGTATACCACCACCAATGCAATAAGGTCTTTGGCCCCGATTATTTTGTCATTCTGCCTCGGTTTTAGACCCGAGGCATATTAGGGCAAGGCCAAAAGGGGGTGCCTTTTGGCCTCGGTTATCACCCGAGGCCATAGAGGCACTTTTCTGCCTCAGTTGCAAAGGGACTGGAGCCATAGAGGGGCTTTTTTGCTTTGGGTCTGTGAGAACCGATGCCATAGGTTAAGTATTTTATTTTTAATTAAAATTTTCGCAGAGCCTTTGGCCTTGGTTATGGTTAGACCCAAGGCCATATACCACCTTTTGGCTTCAGTCTTGGTAAGAACCGAGGCCTATTCTACTGTTTTTTTTTTAAATAAATTTTTTGTTTTATTGTGATTCCCACATTTAAACCTGCATATTATTTTCACAGACCAGCACAAACCAGAACAAAATATTTTCTCAAACATCCACAATCCAAAAACATTTAAAAGATAATTGAAATATCCACAATCCAAATACATATATCCTAATCAATATTATTGTACATTTGAATTATGCAGGCCCTCGACAAATTATATTCATAAGTTAACAAAAATGACTTACCCAGCAACATAAGGGACAAAATAAATTTCTTTTCCACGTTGAAAGCATTCGGTCACATATGATTGGATGTCATCAAACTTGTTGCCTTCATGAGTGAGTTGGGGCTCTACAAACCCATATACATCATTCAGCCCCATAGTTTCGGTGACACCAGACAAATACCTAAACATAAAATTGATTTGATATAAGTAAATAGATAAATTTATCAAATAAATATATATAATGACTGAAAGACTTACATCATCCATAACTGAATAATGGTAATATTCAGTTCCTCTTGTCCCCGTGCAAGCTCCAAGACATCTTGGGAATGCAAGTAAAGTGGGATGTCAAGGTCTCTCCCAAAAATGTTAGCATCCCAAGGAACCTGCATCGGCTTATCAACTATGATTTCTGCAAGTTGGAGCAATGCACCAAGAGGATCGTCCAAAGAGAGAAGAATCTTCTTTGGTTGAGGTTTTTCCTATATTGATGCAACTTCAGTTAAAATGGAATATAATTTAAGTTTGAATATAATAAACATGTAAACTTAAAAATTTAGTATATTGGTGGGTTTAAGAGTCTGTACCGGGGGGCCAGAATCAACTAAATCTCTAGGCCAGGCGAGGAAACATTGGAATGTCCTGTGCCATAGTATATACCTCATCTGTTGGCACAGGAACTAAAGCAAACAGCATGAGAACCTCCTCTACCGTGACTTTAACCTCATCCTTTGATAACTCCATGCCATGAAGAACTGTGGCTGCCCCAAATACTTTTCCATGATCCACTAGTGTCTTCTCTGTACCATCCCAAATATATAGCTGACATAGATAAGTGTCATCCATGTCATCCCCGGGTAGAGCTGAACAACTCCCATTTTCTGCTTTTACCTGTTAGAGTCAACGATTTATTAATGTTATCCAATTATTTTATTAAATATCATTTATTCAATTCATAACTTATAGAAAACAAATTTACCCGTGGGAGACACAAATGGATCTAGTTCTGACGGAGGATCCACTGGCGAACGAATGCCATAATGCTCAAATTGTCGCATAAGTTCTTCTCTCACCCTCGTAGTGATCATTTCCTTCATCCTTTCTTCATCATCAGCACCATGACTGCATAAAGACTGACGAGAGGAGGAACCATAAAATTGGCGTATGCCGACTCCTGATCCAGCACCAGGCACACAACCAGGGTGCTCAGGATGTCCAATTGCAGCAGCAAGTATGTCATGACGACCTTTTGGAGTGAATCCTCCTTGGGAGCTCTGCTCAACCAACGAATCCTGTAATGTAACAAAAAAATTTATAAAAAAAATACAATATAAAACATGAACGAGTTATTTAGATAAGAAATGTATCTTACAATTTTCTCAGAGATTTCTCGTGCAGATTTAGAAGTGTAGTTGCCCGATGTGCGTAGGCGGGCTAACTTCCATTTTTGATAACGTGATGGTGGTGAAAGAGGCTCAGTATCTTCACCCTCAGAAGGTGGGGGCCTAGATTTTTTCTTTTCTGACATTATCTTCTCTTCAAGTTTTCTATACCCACCACGAGATAATATGTGCGAGTTTTTATTTTGAGCACTTATGCTTTGAGCCTTTTTTTCTCTTTTCATGTAACATATAAAACCCATTTTATGAATTAGTTAAAATTTTGCATAATTATCAATTGTGCAATTGATGTTTTCAAATAAACATACTTGTCATCCCTCAGATGTCTGAAGCTCAAGAAATTGACGCCATGTGTCTTCATCAATCCAAGTGTATTTCAACAATGAATTTTTATCCTTTTTCAATCCAAAGACATACCTAGATGTCAACTTGGTCTTAAAACCACGAAATTTCTCAGCCACCGATAACAAAATAAATTAATAATAATAATATTAAGGATAATAATAATAATAGTAATAATAACAATAATAATAATGGTAAAAACAATAAGAATAATAATAATAATAATAAATAATGTGTCGTATTTATAATAAAAATTCTAAACATCACGCAAAGCCAAAAAGAAGCATCACAATAATCATTGCAGTGATGGGGTTACAAAGAGAATTCAATACAACGAAAACCAGACGCACACGCATACTTTCTCTAAAACCATATACACAAATATCAAGAGGTTAAACGATAAAAGAATTTGGTTCATGAGAAGGTTTTCATGCATAAATATATAGCACAATTGCAGATAATATCATTTAAACACGAAATGACAGCTCCCCTAACCTGGTTTCCTTTGCTCAAGCTTGCAAAATTTCCTAGAGTTGCTTTTGTTTCGCGAAGGTGTTCACTTAAGAGCGCGCACCACCGTTTCTTAGCCCCGTTTACTGTTTACGCACTCAAAATACACTCCCATCACCCTTTGGTAGTCTCTAAAATCTACTCTTTTATCTCCAAAATGATCTTAACTACCTTAACTAGGATTAATGGCATAGACAAACAAAAATTAAATAAAAGGACTTTAGTGCTCATTCAAGGACCATTACATTGTGGTTTCTTAATCTTCCCTATGATGGCTAGGGTTTTCTGACCATTCTCCCTCATGCCAAAAAAATGATTTGGCAAAAAGAACATATTTCACGTACCCCAAGATTCGAACCCATAAGCACATAATTTCAAAGCAAATGCTCAACCAATTCAACCAACTCATTTTTTATGATAATTCCTATACATCAAGATTATATTATCACTCATCACGGTCTAGTATTTTATTAAAAATAATAAACAATCAAATTAACACACAATTGCCATACACATGACTCAAACTCAAGGCTTCTTGATGCAACCAAGTACTATTAACCACTTAAGCTAGTATTATTTTTTGTCTTCTCTCTCCACATTAATTAACTTAATGATTCCTACCGTCGCATTTATTAAATAAATATTTATTTATTTATTTAATTTTCCAAGGTCTTACATATCTCGGCCATGCCTATATACCAACCCCCCCCCCCCCCCCCCCCCCCCCCCCCCCCCCCACCCCCACCCCCCCCCACCCCCCCCCCCCCCCACCCCCCCCCTCCCTCCACCCCCAAGCTCACAGTGCATGAAGTAATACAAGAGCCTTGATCGCGGTGCTCCCACTCCCTCGTACTTTGTAGGACTAGTAAGCCAAGGTAGAAAAGACTTGATGGAAAAAGAAAAAGGTCTTGCATGCACGATATTCGAGGTCCTTGACATGATGCATTATGAAAAGTCGTGCCACCCTTGGATATGGTGAGATCTAACGGTGATCATGCCTTTGCATGAGAGAGTGTAGGACCATTATAAATATGGGTAGGGTCCCATGTTGGAGTACACATGCTGCTTGAGAGGAGAACCATCCCCTAGTCGAGATATAGTCGTAGGACGTCACTCCTCAAGTATGTAGTCCTCCTCTGTTTATTCTCCTTCTAGTAGGCATTGTGATTCAAAGGAAGAGTGGGATGTATCCAACTGTACTAGTAGGGTGAGCTCTTCGAGAGATAGTGATCACGTTGTTAGTGCCGAGGAGCTCTCGGCCCTACGCCACCCGGGTTACGAATGGGTAGATCCTAGAGTGAAACTATCATTATCTAGGTTCGAAAAGTCTTCTACCATAGCTGCCTTATGCAAGAAAGTGTACATGAAAGCTAGCATTGTAGATGAACACATTGTAAGCATGAAACGAGCCAAGAGTGGAGATAGTGTTTGTCACGGCCGAGAGGGTCATTCTCATGACTTCTTCTACATGTACTCGACCTTAGTAACAGACGTGCATGTATGCCTCCCCTTTGACGACTTCACAATGGGAGTCTTGAGGGTATTGAAAGTGGCCCCTCAACCAACTACATCCCAATAGTTGGGCCTCACTCCAAGCATTCAAACTTATATGTCGAGTGTTCCACTTTAAACCTTCTCCCCAAGTGTTCCTGCAATACTATTGCACCCGACCGGGAGAGTTGGTCAGCTAGTTATCCCTAGTGGGCCAAAGCTACCACTACCTCTTAGCGTCCTATACCTAATCCTTTAAAAAGTTTAAGATTGGGTTCCTTAAGGTAGTCATAAGGTCCACTGGGACTGAACATTTTTACTTTGACAATGGTGAGCCCAAATTTCCTTTCTTCTGGATCCAAAATCCGACCCAATATCGTAATTGGCCGAGAACATACCTTACCCCGAAGGATCGGTATGTGTTGTCGTACCTAGATCAAATGCCTAGGAAACTTTACTCCAATTTTAGAAACGTCGAATAAAAAGCGTCAAATAAAAAAAGAACTAAATCCACATATTTTTAGAATAAGAAAACTAAATTAAATCAAAATTTTTAAGAGAGATTAATTTTAAATTTTACTAAAAGACAACATATTCAAAACATATTTATTCCTAAAATTTAATAATAAGCTCCCGTCAAGTTTTAATATTAAAATTATGTAAGGAAATCACGATGAATCGAAAGTAACATCTTAGATGACACATCAAGTAGAGAAAAGTAGTATATATATATATATATATATATATATATATATATATATATATATAAGAAAATAAAAAAGATTTACTGCCTTTAACAATTTAGATTGAACGTTATCTATTAGCATATCACATATATATTCGTAATTTATTGATGTCATTTTTTTCTGGTAACTTTCTTTAAACAACCTATCAAATTGATAATAATTTTATTTATAAAGAATTGTTTTTGAATAATTATTCAAGATTGTTCTTTTGAAAAAAAAAACTTGTTTACATTCATGATTCATGAACTTATTTTCGAAAGTGTAAAATCCTATTTTTCTGCCCTAAAAATTTAAAGGGGCCTAGCCCCATCTGTTGGGCCTAAGTACTGGACCATAGGGTGTCCAAAGCCCCTAAGGCAGCCTAACCCTTTTCATTTATGCCTTTCTTACAAAACAGTAACTTACCTACTCTCCTTTTCCTTTCCTAAAGCTCTGCTAGGGTTTGAAGTTCAATCAGATTCAAGTTTAGCTCGACCTCGTTTCTGCTCACGTAAGTGGTTCGTCAACTCATACTCTTCTTCGTTGGTTTGGTTCTTCGTAATTACTGTTAGGGTTCCTTGTAGTAATCTCGTACCCCATTTGTGTTAGGGTTTTTAGCTCTTAAATCTGCTTCGGGAACTTTCATGCTCATTCACTTAAGTGTCGAGGTCGTTTGGCTAGCATTTTCCAAGTAAGGGAAGTTAGGGTTTCACGTCATTTCTATTTTATGTGATTAATGTTTTGTGAAATATGAGAAAAGTTTGGGGGGAAACGTTAGTTTTTTGTATATTTCTGAGTTAGGGGTTCAAATATCCATGAAACTGTGATATTTGACATTATTTCTCATAATCTGATGCGTCGCGCAATCGCTGGGCAAGTGACTTTGGTCGCTGGGTGACTGTGTAATTTTCTGATATACGCAGTTTTAATAAAATTGACTTTCCTGACTCATTAACAGTTGGATTGAGCTCAAAGTTTGACATTTGGTTCATAACATGCTATTTTATGGTTTGACCGGTTGGATCGTCGATTAGATGTCTATAGCTTGAGAAATGTGTCACGCGTTACTGCAATGATTTTGGTTTCGTGATAATAAATTTTCTTAGTAATTTTGGTGTAAGAATTATGGTTGAGGGTTGTGCTTGATTGTATGGAATTGCAGGTACTTAAATGTTGGCACTCATTTATTTGGGATGAATACTATTTTGTGATATATGTATGTCTTGGTATGCATTTATAAAGTATGAGATGAATGAATTTGCATGAGTGATATAATTCATGGATTGTGAATGATGAACTTGGATAAATCTTGGCATGCGATTTCAATGAAATGGTGGGTTATATATGTGGTCATGAATTCGGTATGAACAATAATGTTACATTGATGGCATGTAATTGGTATGAGGTGAAGTTCTATATCCTCGAATTGGGAAGAATGGGATGGTATGAAATCAACATGGAATATGAATGAGGATGGGTTACAAAGGATGGCTTGAGGTATTAAATGCATGATCAATATTATTTGTTTGTTTGGAATGTGATTGGTATGTTGTCAGTACGTAAATCCACGAGTCTCTAGGTGAGACTTCCTGGTGGTGCTTCAGTGGTCGGGACGTAATTTCATGGCCCTTGTTAGTGGGAGTCCATGGTGGTGCCCCATATATATAATTTGGTAAGGATTCAAGGTGAGGTTGCATCTTGAATCTCTAAGGTGTCAATTAGTCTTACTTAGAGCGGACTGACTCTTCTGTTGAGAGTAGCAGGAGGTCTGAAACTCATTAAGGGCTAACCTTATGTATGGGGGATTGAAACATTGTAACACTTGTAACACTTAGCTCGGGGGTGAGCAGGGTAATCCGCCACAAGTGCAAGCATCCGCTGAATCCGACCTGATTATATGTATCCGGATGAGTCGTGTCGAGTCGTAGTGTATTGTTTGGAAGGTCATAACATGCTGGCATGATGTATGTATAATTGACTGTGAAAGAGTATATGATTGCATGATAATACTATTTTATTTGCTCTAGCTTACCCTTGCTTGTTTGATTGCTTTGTATGTTGTTCTTCTACTTTTGCGATGATCATCAATTTATTGATGGGAGCAGATGTGAGAGGTACTCGAGGTCAACAGGGAAGAGATGATTCCGCTGCATAGTCTACATGGGTTGGACTTCATGTTTTATTTGGGCTTTTCTTTAGGGCTATGGCCCATGTACGCTTTGCTCTTTAGTATTCTATTAACTTTCGTTAAGTCCTTGGATTCTTGGTTGTATATGGCATCATGGTGTGCCTTAGTTTCTCCTAGCATTTTTAGATATTGTAAGGAGTAACGTTTATACTCCAAGACTTGTCTCTAAATTTCTATCTGTGTGACATTTCATTTAAATTAAAGTTATTATTTAAATGGGGTGTTACAGCTTTAGTCATTTTAATAATTTATTTTATCACACTCCTGATAAAGAGCTAAACTGAATCAAACCACTCACTTTTAGTAACAGTTCAATTCAAAGTACACATTTTTGTTTTCAAAAAGTGGTTTGGTTTGTGACTTCTTCACAACTTTATTCATGCCACATGAGATGCGATCACATGTTATAACCTAAGTTTACGTAACCAGAGAATAGTTTATCTGTTTTCTCTCTGTGTTAGAAATTTGAAAACTGATAGACAAGAATAGATGCTACCTAATAAAAGCAAGACATAAAACAATGAAAGTATCGAACCCAAAGATGTTTTTCAATTTCACGAGCCTTTATGTAAGTGAACAGATACTATGTTAGCAGACTTTATATACAAGGGCTTCTTTCCCATTGAATTTTGTTTCCATGTAGATAAATGGTATTTCGTAATTTTGCTGTCTACTATTTACATTATTGCTTCTCAAATCATCTCTCACATTATTTGCAGCTTTGAATATCTTCCTTTTCAAGAATTAAGTTGAATAAGACTGCACCTCAGATTGCTTTCTTCAAGCTTTCACCCCATAATGAAAATCAATAAAAAAAATTACATATATATATATATATATATATATATATATATATATATATATTATCAAAATAAATTGATAAGATAATAAAAATATAAATGAGTTAAATATGTTTTTAGTCCTTGAGCTTAAAGTGAAATTATAATTTGTTTTTGTATGAAACTTTAATACACTTTGGTTCCCAAACTTTAGAAATGAATAGATATAATCATTTTAACCCAATTACGTTAAATTATTTTTACGTGTCAAACACAATTCATGTTAGTATTTGAGTTGTTTACAACGTTTGATATATTCTTGCTTCATTTCAATTTTGAAACGCATTTGAAACGTCAAAACAAATTAGCTTAATTGGGTTAAAAGGACTATATCTATTTATTTTTAGAGTTCAAGAACTAAAATTTATCAAAGTTTTCATAAAGAAAAATTCCAATTTCAGGTCAAAGTTTAGGAACTAAAAACATATTTAACCCTGAAAACATCATTAAAAGGTGATTATCAAAAGAATAGCTAAAACAACATTTAGCTACCTGAAGGAGACACATGGTGTGAAAGATATCATTGAATTCTTGTAAGAGAAACTTTTCCTGTACAACAACTTTTGCTAATTCTGATAGCAATCCAGCAATCCCGTCAGCCTGATTATGAAGAAATTTTAACTTTATTTTCAATTTTAACTTCTCACCATATAATAACAAGATTAATAAACTGTTATCAAACATACCAAGGGTAAATAAGTATACAACAATGAAATCATGGAATTTGTTAGATTCAATGCACGCTTCTCATAATCAGATGTTGATTTCAAATCCACCTGTAAACAACACAATAACACGAATTTTGTAAATGCAATTTTTTTTTTTATAATAAAAGTCTTCAATTAACTTACCTTTGCACCTTCCAAAAGATGAACTCTGCATGCAACAGAATACAAACATTCTTGCAATAATGTGATTGCAGCTACATATTTCTTTTTCATAGTTCTCCATGTTTTCAATAGCTTCATCTACCAACACATATCACACACCAACAATGAGAGAATTGAATCTCTAAAACCACAACAATGGCATAATGTAGATGCACATCGCAATTACAATTCATTTCAATCAATTCAATCATAACTAAATGAGATACACATACACTATAAACTCACTTGAGATTGCAGTATACCCTCTAGTTTCATCTCAAGCTTCTCTCTCTCAATCTCTATCTTCGTTAGTACTAGTGAATATCGCAGTTTGGCTTGACTATTCAAAGCACATATGAAATTTCCCTGAACACAAAACAATTCACAACAAAATTGTTAATCTCACATAATAGTTTGCGTTTGAATGGTCTAAAGGTTTTCACATTGTCATTCAATTACTAGGTCTAAATTTGTTGATCTTTACAATAATTCTGGTAAAAGTTATACTTCACAACTCTCTTTTTTTATCGAATCATTACCCAAACTTTATGGAAAATGGTATGATTCACAGCACAAGCTCTTGCATTTGCAAATCGCCATTGCATGAAATGATTGTCAAGCAAACGTAGTAGATGAACCAACTCAACATTTAAAGGTTTCTTATGTTTGAAGATATCAATGCCCTTGCTCACAATCTTTTCCACACTTTTGGGTTGAGGTGCCCTCAAGCTAATGTGGCTATGAGACAATGCCCAGTGAGACTTGGAACTCACATACCCAAGAACAGAATTATTAGCTTTCTTCACCGCTTTGTGCGTCTTCGCGACCCATGAGTTGTGAGAATCTCCCTCTTTTGTTCCCATGTATTTAGAAAAAACCTTCGTACCTTCTCTCGAAATCCATGTTCTTGCTAGATAATGTGGTATCTGAATATTAATCAATTCAGTTTTTTCAGAATAATGAGTCTTTTATAAGCAATATGAGAATCATGTTTCTTCATTTCATCATCTTCTTCGAAGCCATTGATATTGCTTCTTAACTCCTTGCAACTCCTTTATTTCATCCGAATAGAGAAAACAAAAGCATGTTTCTGATGATGGATGATTTGTTCACTTTTTCTCAGCCTTTCGTCCTTTTTGTGATTGTCCAAGAATGACGGAAATTTAGTTCTTAATTTTAAAAAAAATATCAACTTTAACTCTCACCATCATTCATTATAATTCTTTTTATATTTTTTCATACCATTTTGTAAAACGGGTATTGTAAAGTGGAATTCAATGTTTATTGTCCCTAATTACTAAATTATTATTAGGATAGTCGTAATTTATTTTATACATCTGTTTTCTTTTTCACATAAAAATATATTTAGTTAAATAGTCTTATATTATTTAAAATCATTATTTAATAGTTGAATAACTTTTAATAGTATTATTTAAAAAATTAATTTTTTATAAGTTTTTTAAAATACAGTCACGAGTGTTATTGAAGGATGCAACCAAAATATGTAATAAGAGAAAATCAATTATTTTAATTCTTCCCTTCTTAGCTTCTTCTATTGGGAGAATGGAGAAGTCTTTCCTTCATGTTTTGTTTTCTTGTCCTATGAGGAGTCTTGCTTGATCTTTCATAATATATTAACTCTACATCTATAAAAAAATTTCATATATATTTTTTTTATTTTTAAAGAATGCGCTTGTTGTGGTAGTTAACCCATCACACTAATGCACAAGCTGACAACAACCATGCACAACCTACAGACACTTTATGTCCAATCATTACGAGTAACACTTGCATCTTATGTCTTATCGTGACTGCTGGCCCAGAGTTAGCCCATGCTTATTTTCCAAATACTTTCTTCTCCATGAAAAGAAATTCATGACTCGTACACGTTTTACTTGCATACACATTATTTAGCCCATTGCGGAAAATTCCCCATTGCTACTTCTCCTTAGAGTCCAACTATACAAAATTCAAGAGGGTGAACAATACCTCAGCCTGAAAATACATGGAATGATTCACAGTATGAACTCTAGCATTTACTAACTGCCATTAAATCAACTAGTTATGAAGCAGATGCAAGTGATGAACCACCTCACTAGTAGAAAAGGATTTCTTAGTCCCAAAGAGATCAAAACCCACGCTCAGAATCTTCTCCACTCTCTTGTGTGGAGTCTTCAAGGTCGAAAACTACAATGGCTTATCCTTGCTTGCTTTCAGAAGACAAAGGTGGTGATCCTGGTCTTCCATGAGACAATGCCCATTGAGACTTGGAACTCATGTACCCAATAAACAAATTAGCCTTGTACTCAAAAGAAACCTCCCTACCCAATTTCCTAGAACTCAATGTTCTTTGCAGAGGAACAGAATCCGTATTTTCAATCAATTGAGTTCTTAGCACGAAGAAATTTTTCCTTAATGGTATTCTAATCCTGAGAGTGTCTCACAGGCTCAAGATAAGAACTTGCTTTCTTCACCTAAGGAGAAGGAGAAGTAGAAGGTTTTGTTCAAACACCATTCTTCGAGATCCTACCAACAAGAGACCAACAAGAGACAGATAATGAAACCGTAAGGGTGGGAATGGAAGAGAAGTGAGTTTCTGTATTTTGTTCGTTACAAACTGCTCATCCTACTAACAAAAATGGTATATGCCACATGCACATTCTTTAATCATTTTAGATTTTTGGTAATCCATTTTCTAAGAAAAATAATAAACATTAAAGCATAATAATTCATGTGATCAACTTTATACCAAACATTAGAATTTTTATTGATTTAGTATATATCATTTGAAAAATTAAATATTTTTAATTCATTTGATGCAACGCAGTACCATTATACTTAGGGATGTGAAAAAAATTCGTACTCGTGGGTATCCACGAATAAAACCTGCAATGGGTAGGAAATGGATATTAAAAATGAATATCCACGGGTACGGGTATATTTTTTATATTAGTATATTAACAGGACGGGTACGGGTATCATAGTATTTGTACCTGTGAATACCCGTACCCGCTATACTCTAATTTAAATTAAAAAAAATTATTAAAATATTCACATTGATTTTGAATGGATTATTTTTTATCAATTGGTTTTGAAAAATCTTCATTTATTTGTAAATTGTCATTCAACACTATTTAAATGAATTATTTTCACTTTGTTTGAAATTTATAGAGGTTATGCACAGTGGCGAATTCTGACGAAAATTGTTGGGCGAACCAAAATAATACATCAAAAATTTATATATTTAATTATTGTGACTAAAAAAATAAAAATGAATACATAATTTAGTATAACAATAACTAAAAAGGGAATCACACATATCTAAAAAATTGTCAAAAGAAAATTCAATGATAATCAAACTACACTTAAAATCCAGTTATAAAAAACACAAAGCACAATATTTATTTTTTATGTTCATAAAATAAAAAATTAATATACAAGAGGTTGATTAAATAAATGATTAAACTAATATTTTACTATCAAGTGAGACAAAAGAGAATTACTTTCTTCTTTATTTCTTTCTTCGAGAATGGAAGAAAACTGCTGAGAGATGAGAGCAAAAATAATAGATCTTTTTCTCTTCAAAAACAACAGAAAATAGGTGAGAACAATTTTTTAGAAACTCAAGACATATAATGGAACCACAATTAAAATTCAGTTTTAAAAAAACACACAGTATAATATTTATTCTTCTATGTTCATAAAATAAAAAATTAATATAAAACAGGCTCATTAAATAAATTATTAAACTAATATTTCACTATCAATTGAAACTAAAGAATTACCTTTTTTTTTCTTCCTCGAGAATGGAAAAGAACAGAGGAGAAATAAGAGCAAAAGTAATCGATTTTTTTTCTTCAAAAACAAAAGAAAACAACTGAGAATGAGATATGAGAACAATTTTGTCAGAAACTCAAGACCTATAATGGAACCACAATTTAAATTCGGTTATAAAAAGAGACAGAGTACAATATTTTTTCTTCTATATTCATGAAATAAAAAATTAATATAAAAGAGGATAATTAAATAAATTATTAAACTAATATTTCACTATCAATTGAGACCGAAGAATTACCTTCTTTTCTCTTGCAATAATGGAAGAGGACAGAGGAGAAATAAGAGCAAAAGTAACAAATTTTTTTCTCTTCAAAACAGGAAAAAACAGGTGAGAATACAATATGAGAACAATTTGTGAGCAACTCAAACAATAATAAATAAAAAAATAAAAAATATCTTGATAATCTTTTTATCTTTTTATTATGTTTAATTTTATATTTTATTATTTATTAACATTAATTATTATGTTTATAAAAGAAATAAAATATTTGATTTAATCATCATTAATTTATAATATATTTTTTAATATCTATAATATAAAAAAAACTATATATAATATAAAAATAAATTCAAATTTTGAAAAAATATGCGGATACCCACATAACGGATACCCGCACAGATATGGGTACAGAATGGATATTTATCCAGCCGGTAGGGTACGAGGGAGCTACTACCCTCACCTAGGGATGGCAACGGGGTGGGGCGGGGACGAGTTTCGTTATCCCATACCCATCCCCGCAAAAAAAATTCATCCTTATCCCCATACCCAAACCCAACAGGTATCAAACTTTTATCACATCCTCATCCCCATCGGGTAACAAGTATAATCTCGTATTCATACTCGTACCCGTGTTCTAACTAATTCAATATTAATTTTTATAGAAGAAAAAAAATACTTCAATATTATTTTTTATAAAAGAAAAAAAAATTACGGTAAAGAAAACATAATATTATCAAATATTCACTAGGAGGAGGATGACTATTTCTTCCATATCAAATACTTTAAAATAAATTATAATTGTTTATATTTTATATTAGAATACCAAATAAAATTTCATGAGAACCAAAACATTTATTAAATTTGCAAACTACAAACATTAATGAAACTTAGTTGATAAAATTAAAAAATATTTAAGAAAATATAAAAGAAAAACAAATATTCAAATTAAAATATATTTTAAATGTTTGTTTACTTCAATTTTTAAAATTCTTATGAATCTCTTTTTTATACACTAATAAAATTTATAATACATCACTTGATTAAAATGACAAAAAGAACAAATATAAACATAATAATAAAATTTTGACATAGATTTTCTATCTTTTGAACTCCAATATATGTTGGATAGTGACAAAAAAATATTCATAGCAATTAAATTAAATTTTTATATTGTAGTAAATAAAAGTTATTTATACAATTAAAGTGAAAAAATTACAGTATGATTAATAATGAGTTAGAAAATAAAAAAAAATTAGATAGAATATATTGAAATATTATTTTACATATTAGAAAATAAACAATAAATAAAAATATTAAAAAATTAACAAATGTGTGTCTTAGAAATAATTTGAGAGACTATTGAAAGAAATCGCACAAAGAAAATCAAAGGTATAATTAAGGGTATGATAAGATGAAAAATACGTTAGATGTAACGTCCCAATTAAATAGATAAAATAGATTTAAATAAACGCCACATATATTAAATAATCAGAGAGTGCGAAAAGATAGAATATGACGTACACAGTACCCCAACATATTCATAACAAAAGAAAGAGGCACTACACTGCCTAACCCAAATAACATAAATCAACAACAATACTAGTTCTCGTACAAAAAGGTAAATCTAGATAATAAACTTCTTCAGTTGAGGGCTCCATAGTGAGCCCATACCCGTCCATGACCATCAAGCTGTAGCATCTCCATCGTCATTACCACTGCCTCGAGTTCTCACATCTGCTCACATCAATAGAATTGATGATCATTGCAAAGGAGGAAGACCACACACAACCATACAAACAAGCGAAAGGGTAAGCTAGTGCACAGAATGCATACATCATAATAATCATCATTCAATCATAAAATCAAGCATAAATGACGGGAACCCATACATGATACACCAAACCCTTTCAAAACTACAAGACTTGACTATCCGGATACGCAATATGAGCCACCACCACAAGACAGTGGAATTAAGTCCTAACAGTGAGGCACCACCACGATACTCGCGTGAAATTACGTCCTTATGTTGAGGCACCACCATAAACTTTCACCACGAGGTTCATGGAATTAAGTCCAAAAGGGGAGGCGCCACCAGGGACTCCCATTAGGAAGGTCCATGGAATTACGTCCAACAGATGAAGCGCCACCAGGAGCTCTTACTACAAGAGTCATAGAATTACGCCCTACCCACACTTTGTACATGTCTCCAACCAAATCAGAAAGATCCCACGATACCAATAACATGCATAAACAACCAATCATACTTTTCATGCTTTCCAACTCACACACCACAAAGCAATGTATCACTTTCACCTCAACCCCATATAATAATCAAGGTATTATCCCTCAAACCATTTATGTAAGATGTCCAAACCAAGCAAACAAGCAACCACATCACTGACCATTCACATCAAAGCACATAACTCGCCCTTGCCTCGCTCAGGCTAGAAGACCTCGCTCAGACGAGAGAGATCCTCTCGCTCAGGCGAGTCCCCTCTCGCCTAGGTGAGAGTTCGAGCATTGGAATAGTAGCCCCTGCGAGTTCTCGCTCAGACGATCTCCTTCTCGCCTAAGCGAGATCACCTCTCGCTCAAAAATGGAGACAAGTCGCCTAAGCGAATATTCGCGCAGAAAAGCTTGGGCGAGCCTCTGTTAGTCTCGCCTAGGCGAGGTGTGCTCGCTTGGGTGAGAAAACCAGTGCCTGCCACTGTTCACTCGTGTATCAGCTGTATTTTACGCATACACCGTAGCACCAACCCTTCCCCACATTCACAGTAGCATACCAATGCGGAAAAAAAAAAATCATGAAACTCTAACCAGACCAACGACAAGCACATAAAACAGAGAAGGGTTCTAGCTTCCCTTACCTGGAAAAACTAATAGAAACTTCGATATGTAGTCGTGAGCACCACAGCTCTACAAGCATACCCAAGACTGGAACACGATGGAACACGATGGAACAAAGAAACAGAGCAAGGTTACTACGAAACCCTAACTCCAATATAATCTTTTGCTATAATTTTAGGTTACATATTACATATGCATGCGATAAAAAATATGACATTTCTCCAATAAAATTACTTGAATAAAAAATATTACTAACCATACAATTTTGATAACCACTTAAGATTGTATACTGTGAAGCAATTTGGACAAAAAGTTTAAAGATGTCAAATTAGAATTTCTTTAATTAAAAAAATTATTTCATGTACTGAAAAAGACACATATAATAATAAAATTCAAAATAATAATAGAATTTAAAAAAATATTATCATTCACCATCATATGTATTATATAATTATACAAACCTAGCATTAAATGTTAAAAATTACCTAATATAAAATATAAAATAAATGGGAATAGTTTGTTATAATTAATATAAATATATAAATATAATTTTAAATTGAATATAATAATATTTAAATATAATTTTAAATATTATATTATTTAAAAGTCTTCTCACCCGTAATTTTATTCACAAACTTTATATTATATGTTAAAATTGGTCAAATATTGTATTAGTTATAATTTAAGCATTATTATCTTTGTGAGCAAATATATGCAGTCATTTCTTTAATAGATGAGGAATTATAGCACTCTTATATATTTATATATATATATATATATATATATATATATATATATATATATAGTACCCTATTCTTTAAAATAATACATCAGAATTATTCTCTAAATCTTTTCTATATGGTATCAGAGTCAAACACCGACATCCTCTACAATATAGGAAGCGATGCTTCTTTATTTGAATATTTATGATGGCTCCTTCCGATAAAAATCAATCGGAGAAACTTGATTTTAGGACTTCCGCTGCTACCCATATTTAAGAAGCTATTCCCAAGAGTCATAGTTCTACTATTGCCAGATTTGTGACCAAGTCAGGTATATCTAACTCTGCTCTTAATCTTTCTGTTGTTACTAGGGGTGGTGATTGGATAATTGATTCAGGTGCTACCGATCATATGACTTGAGATCCACATAAATTTATTAATTTTTGTTCTAAAACTGCTATTATTAATGCCAATGGGATCTCATCTCCTATTGAAGGTGTAGGTACTATATCCCTCTCTCCCTTTCTTATTAATCTCTGATGTTTTATTTGTTTCTATTGAAGGTGTAGGTATCATATGAATTGTAATCTTATTGTTCTTATTAATACCGATCATATGACTTGTGATCCACATAAATTTATTAATTTTTGTTCTAAAACTGCTATTATTAATGCCAATGGGATCTCATCTCCTATTGAAGGTGTAGGTACTATATCCCTCTCTCCCTTCTTATTAATATCTGATGTTTTATTTGTTCCTATATTGAATTGTAATCTTCTCTCTATCAGCAAGTTAACTAAATCACATTCTTGTGTTGCCTTATTTTATCCAACCCATTGTTTTTTCCAGAACATCCATTCCAAGGAGAAGATTGGTATTGGGAGAGAGAGAGAAGGACTGTATTATCTTGAAAATGTCTAACAACAAACCCATAAAGGAATGTCGGCTTGTCTTGCGAATGAACACATACACGATAAAAAACAAAAAGGAAATTTGGTTATGGCATAGAAGATTTGGACATCCTTCTTTTGGTTATTTAAAAAAATTATTTCCATCACTATTTCATAAATGCAATATTTGTGATTTTATTTGTGAAACTTGCGCAATGGCAACAAGTCATCGTGTTGTGTTTCCTTTAAACAATAAAAAAATAGATTTTCCTTTTTCATTAATCAACACAGATGTTTGGGGCCCTGTCCCACAATTTACACATAATGGGAAAAATTGGTTTATCAGTTTTGTTGATGATTGTACTTGAATAACTTGGGTGTATTTGCTTAAACATAAAAGTGATGTGTGTAATGTGTTTCGTTTCTTTCATCATATGATAGTTACTCAATTTAATACACACATTAAGGTCATTCGATCAGACAATGGAGGAGAATATTTTAAGACTAAGTTAATCGAGTTCATGAACTCTAAAGCCATCTTACATCAAACTACATGTCCTTATTCACCACAACAAAATGGGGTGGTTGAGAGAAAAAATAGACATATATTAGAGGTGACAAGATCACTTTTGATAGATGGTAATGTCCCATCTCATTTATGGGGTGAGGTTGTGAGATTTGCAGTTTATTTGATTAATTGAACACCTTCTAGTGTGCTTAACTTTCGAAGGCCTTTAGATGTGTTGTCTGATCATTGTATCCTTCCTTCCATAGTCTCTTTACCGCCTCATATTTTTGGATGTGTTATATATGTTCACTTACACCCACATCAACGTACAAAACGTGAAGAACGAGCTTTAAAATGTGTTTTTGTTGGGTATGGATGAACTCAAAAAGGCTATTGTGCTTACCATCCACCATCAAACAAATTTTATATTTCTATGGATGTGACATTTAATGAGCATAGTTTTTTTTTATGTTGATTCTACACTTCAGGGTGGCAATGAAAGTGAAGTGCATAATCATGATGTTAGTATGTTTGATATCCTAGATATCAAATTATATTGTAAAGATAAATTATCGTGTGAGGATCATTCTGCAGGAAGTGAGTCAATCCTAAATATGTAAACTTCTCCTTTGGATAATACAGTATCTTCTGATCCTAACCAATTGGCTCAATCTTCTCCACATGTTTGGCTTAACTCTTCAGAGGTAACTTCTGATCCTATCTCTAATAATACTAATGTAGTTGAAACTAATCATGAAATTGTTTCTCTTGATCCTACCCTTGATAATACTAATTTAGATGAAATCGATCATGAAATTGATCCTTGTCGGCATGAGATCACCAACACACCAAACATTGAGTCTACTATTGTCTAGTATAATCTTCCACCTCGTTCTAACCGTGGTCAACCTCCAACTAAATATGAACCAGACCTCCAAGTCAAAGTTAAATATCCCATTAGTAAATATGTGTCATCTCACAGGTTATCCCAGTCATATGCATCATTTGTATCTCAATTATCTTCAATTTTTATTCCTAGTAATATACAAGAAGCTTTGGCAGATCCTAGATGGACCAAAACAATGGTTGATGAGATGACAACTTTAGAAAAAAAATAACACTTGGGATCTTGTGTCCTTAACAAGAGGGAAGAATACTGTGGGCTGCAAATGGATATTTACAATTAAGCATAGAGTTGATGGAACTATTGAGAGGTATAAAGCATGACTTGTGGCTAAAGGTTACACTCAATCTTATGGTGTAGATTACCAAGAAACGTTCGCATCAGTAGCCAAGCTCAATAATGTGAGAATACTTCTGTCACTAGCAGCAAACCAAGATTGGCCTCTTCTACACATTGATGTGAAAAATGCTTTCCTACATGGAGAAATTTCAGAAGAAATTTATATGGATTCTCCACCAGGTATGACAAATTCAATTGGAATGAAGGTTTGCAAATTAAAGAAGGTTCTATATGGATTAAAACAATCCCCAAGAGCATGGTTTGGAAGGTTTACCAAGTCTATGAAGGATTTTGGCCATAGAGTTAGTAACTCTGATCACACCTTATTTTTTTAAGAGAGGAAAAGGAAGAATTACAAGTTTGATTATATATGTAGATGACATGATTGTTACAGGAAATGACCAAGATGAGATTTTCAGTTTACAACAATACCTTGCATTTGAATTTGAGATGAAACAACTTGGAAACCTCAAATATTTTTTGGGTATTGAAGTAGCTAGATCAAAACATGGTATTTTTCTATGTCAAAGAAAATATACTATTGATTTACTATCAGAAACTGGATTGCTTAGGAGTAAACCAATTGATACACTAATTGAACAGAATCATAAACTCTTTCAATGCTTAAATTCAGGAAACATAGACAAAGGGAGATACCAAAGGCTGGTAGGAAAATTAATTTATTTGTCTCATACACGTCCAGATATTACCTATGCAGTGAATGATGTTAGCCAATTTATGCATGACCCACGAAAGTTTCATATGGATATTGTTGAGAGGATTTTGAGATATTTAAAGTCCACTCCTGGGAAAGGAATTTTGTTCTCAAATAATGGAAACTTAAATGTAGAAGGGTACAATGATGCAGATTGGGCAGGTTCAAAAGATGATAGAAGATCTACTTCTAGATACTCTACTTTTGTAGGAGGGAATCTTGTAACTTGGAGGAGTAAAAAGCAGCCTATAGTAGCAAGATCTAGTGCTGAAGCAGGAATTCAGAGGCATGGCACTAGGTGTATGTGAACTTTTGTGGATTAAAAATGTGCTATCAGGTTTGGGCTTTAAACAAAATGAAACTATGAGTTTGTACTATGATAATACGTCGGCTATAGCAATTGCTCACAATCCGGTGCAACATGATAGAACAAAGCATGTGGAGATTGATAGACATTTCATCGAAGAGAAACTTGAAGATGGAATAATTTTTTTTCCTTTTGTAAGATCAGAATTGCAGTTGGTTGATGTTCTCACTAAAGGAGTGTCAAGCAAAGTGTTTAATGAGTCTCTATTCAAGTTGAGAATGTGTGATACCTATGCACCAAGAACTTGAGTGGGGGTGTTAAGATATGTCAAATATTGTATTAGCTTTAATTTAGGCATTATTATCTTTGTGAGCAAATATGTGCACCCATTCCTTTAATAGATGAGTTATAGCACTCTTGTATGTATATATATATGGTACCTTATTCTTTGAAATAATACATCAAAATTATTCTTTAAATCTTTTCTATTCATCTCTTATTTCACATCAACTTAAAACACAAACTACTCCTTTTCCAAGTTGTTTTTATCACGTAGCTAGCAACTTTCTTATTTTTATTTTTTATTTTTACTTATGATGCATGAATCTTATTTTCCTAGTTAATAATAAAGCAATATAATAATTTTGAAAGAATCATGGTATAGAGACATGAGCAGTGTTTGTAAATGGGCCTAGCAGTTTCCGATGTTGTGAAAGCCCAAGTTGGAGTTTGTTGGACTTTCCATATGCAAGTTGGAAAGCCGTAGAAAGAACATTACTTATGACTTGATATGAAGCCAGGAGTTAGGAGTTGACCACAAAAGCAAAACCTATAGCTTTGAAAAGTTATTAAAAAAACACGTTCCAACTTTGTTAGGTAACATAAATGATGGACAGAAAAAGTTTTAGTTAGTGTTCTTTGTCCTCATCTCAAATTCTCAAATTCTCAATAGTCTATAGTGTCTTGGTTGGCGTTAAGGGTTTGAACTTTGAGTCTGGGCCATCTATAGTGATAGACTATTTGTTTACCATGTTCCCAAAACATTAAGACCAGACCTTGATGAGATGCGACAAAAATCATTGTGTGTGTGACATGTCTGGATTCTAACCTCAAAATACAACAGAACAACTTTCACCCTGAAAGTGTAATTTTTTTGAAATCGACACAAACCTAATGATATATTGACGGAATGAGATTCTGCAGATCGGGTTAAAAAGATTTTACAGAGATATTTGGGTGAAATGAATTGGTGTTAGTGAGAGAATAGTAGAAGATGATTTTAGAATTATGGAATATATGCGGAAGAAGATGGCGTTGAATAATGGGAAAAGAAATTTGATGAGGTGTTGGTGAGAGTGAGAATAGTAGGCATTGGATGAGTGGATGATGAGGTGGGTCACCAACCTTGGAGATTCTTGGCCTTATTTTAAAAGGTAATTTTGTTGTAGTGGTTCTAGAAGCAACAAAAAACTACCAACCATGTCCATAAACATATTAAAAATTCACATGGCCGGCTCAAAACTGTTTGATTCAACTTTGAAATTCACAAATATTTATCAACACAACCATCATTACCAATATCATCAAAATTCACAAACTATTCTTCACATTCTTCTACATTTAACTCACAACACACTCCACACACCAACATATACTAACCAATGGGACCACTCATCATCAACTTTTATTTCTTACTATCCTTCTATTTATGCATACCATGTTTTAATATATTTTTATAGTAAACAAATCCAAACCATATATATGAAATTCTTTTAGTTTAATTTAAATGTCATTCTAATTTTAGCTATTTGCTCACCTCGGTATTTGAAATTTGTAAAACGGGTGCTTTTTAAAAACCAAATTATGAATATCAAAATTTATAACTTAACATTATTTTACAACGTTTTTTTTTCTCTTTCTTCTCAGAGTTTACCAAAATTTAAGTTCGTTATTGGTAATGTGTTATAGTAATTAATGATAAATATAATTTACCTAAGTGTGTTTTTGGATCGGAGGTGTTGGTAAAGGTAAAGAAAGGTGGAGAAAAAAGTGAAAAGCGTGATTGAGGAAAAGTGAATTGAAATGAGTCTCCGAAATTTAATACATTTAATTAATGGAAAAGAATAATTAAAAAATGTAATAAATTATAAAAGTATTTTTTTTATTTAATTTCGTTAAAGTGGGTATGAATTAAAATTTAAGAATAATTAGTTCATGAAATTAAAAATAATATTTTAATTTATTTTATTGATAGAATTTCATGAAATTATATTATTTAAAGAATAAATTAATCTTTAATATAACTTTATACTTTTACGTAAATTTAATTCATTTTACCGATATTTATTTTTCAAAAAAGAAATAAAAATCACTAATATTAAATCAGTTTTTTTAAGGTCCAATTAGCAAAAATATTACTCCTTTTCCTTTTTCCCAAACAGAAGCTCTGTTAGGGTTTGGACTCCGTCATATTCAAGCTAGCTCAACTTCATTCCTATGTCAGGTAAGTTAGTCTTCAACCCGTATCCTCTTCCTTCCAGTCATATTTCTGCAATTTCAGTTAGGGTTTCCTAGTAAGCTCGTTCTAAGGTCTATTCCGCTTATTTTTCCAGCTCATTAATATGTTTCTAGAGCTGTCGTGCTCCACTGTTTAGAGTCGAGGCCTTTTCTAGCTATTTCCAGGTAAGGGAAGCTAGGGCTTACTTGTTTAATTCGATTTTTGCTTGTCTTGCTACTGTTTCACGATTCTTGGGCTTGTGTGCTACTGTGAATGTATGGAATGCCTGGTTATGCTGTTTGGATATGTATGTATGGTTGTTGCAAGGAGAACAGTGGCGAGATCTTATGTTTTCGCCTAAGTGAGCCTGTCTCGCCTTGCGAAGACTAGCAGAAACAGGCCCAGGTTCGTACTCAAGCTCTCGCTCAGGCGGAGAGCTCTCGTTTTGAGCAAGGTACTATCTCATTCAGGCGAGAGGGGCTCGCCTAAGCGAGAACGCATGAGAGCTTGAGGCACGTCGTTGCAGTTGTAGCCCAGGCGAGGAACCTCACCTTTGGGTGAGGGGTGGTCTCGCTCAAGCGAGGAGGGCTTGCCTAAGCGAGAACTCTCGAGTCTTGCAAGGCTCTCTATTGGCAGTCTCGCCTAAGCGAGGACCTGTAGCTTGAGTGAAAGACCTCTTCCGCCTGAGCGAGGGTCCCTGGCTTGAGCGAGATTGGCACGAGAATTTGCTCCATGACTGTTCTTTTTCATGCTTTAAGTTGATTAATTGTAAGCTTGGTTTGGATTACCCTATTTAAAGTATGAAGTATATGAATATGCATGTAAGATCTGATTGTATGGGCTGGAATGATGAGTTTGGCATGATCTTGACATGTAACATGTGTGGGAGGATTGGTTATAAAAGTGACATGGAATTGGTATGAACGATGATTTAAATTGGTCGATGGAACATGATGTTGGTGTAGTCAGAACGTAATTCCACGATAGTTTCATGGTGGTGCCTCATCGGTCAGGGCGTAATTCCATGAATCTCTAGGTGAGATCTCATGGTGGTGCCTCATTGGTCAGGACGTAATTCCACGTTGGTTGCGTGGTGGTGCCACATGGTCAGGACGTAATTCCATGACCCCTGTTAGTGGGAGTTTATGGTGGTGCCTCATTATATAATTTAGTAAGGATTCAAGGTAAGGATTGCATTTTGACACTCTAAAGAGTAAGTTAGTCTCACGTAGAGTGTACTGACTCAAGTGGTGAGAGTAGCAGGAGGCCTGGAACACTTTAAGGTTAACCTTGTGCGTGGTGGGATGAAACACTTTGACAATTAGCTCGGTAGAGTGGTAGAGGCCACCACAAGTGCAAGCATCCGATAAATTCTACTAATTATATGTATCCGGATAAGTTGTGTCTTGAGTCTTAGTGTATGGTTTGCGAGTCATAACATGAATGGCTGATATATGTATCTTGGACTATGAAAGTGTATGTAACTGTATGATAAATCGTTTTCTACTCTAGCTTACCCTTTGCTTGTTTGATTGTTATGTTTGTCGTTTTCTCTTTTTGCGATGATCATCAATCTATTGATGTGAGCAGATGCGAGAACTCCCCGTGGTCGTCAGGGTGATGGAGATTATGTTGCCTAGTTCATCTTGGATCAAATCCTGTTTTGTCCGAGTTTTCTTTAGGGCTATAGCCCATGTATTATCTTGCCCTTTGGCTGTTTATTTAAGTACTATGAAACTTTTATCTGGTTTAGTCTATGACATCATGGTGTGCCTTAGTACTTCATTTTAAGTGCCTTAGATATTTAAATGGAGTGTTACATTTTTCATTAAACTTTTTTTTTTAATTCGAATAAAAACATTAAGATCAATTTAAATTAGAAATGATGGAAAATATTATATCTAAATGCTTTTATCTGTCATGCCTTATTATTATATATATCTTTTATATTCATTTTATGATTTTTTTTAATTAATAAATATAAAATAATTGTATTTTAAACTTTTTTAATACTTTTATATTTTTAAACCTAGGTATACTTTTTATATAACTTTAATTTTTTTTCAATATTTATTTTACAAAAATATAATTAAAAACACTAATATCAAACTAGTATTCAATTAAAATAAAATCTATTTTAATTAAAATAGAAAAAATTCAGAGTGATACAAATTTTTTTATTAATTATATATATATATATATATATATATATATATATATATATATATATATATATTAGCAAAATATGCTTTATGTGTATTTTGTTATTGTAAATTAAACTCAAATGTGTGATGAGATGCATGTTTAGGATGCAGGTGGCGATAATTTGGAAAATCTATCTCCTCTTTGGGGTTTTTTTTTCACGTTATATCTAAAATATATGAAAACAAACATCCTTGGATATTATCCAAATATCTTAACTTCATTCATTTACACTTGTCCATTTTACAAGTTTTTTCGTAAGTTTATTGTCTTTTAAACATGGACTCGTGATCTGAATTGAAACACTCGACTATTTTACTGATGTAACCCTTTTCTCCAATCTCTATTTCGTTTGATTGTCAAGGGATAAAAGTAATTTGCACTTTTCCACCTGTTTGAGTGTTGGATGGAGGGAGTACTATGCTTTGACTTGATTGATGTTGCATAAATTAATAATTTGAGCTCAGTTGCTTTGAGATGATTTTTTTTTTAATTTTAAGGGTAGTGTTGGGTGGTTCCGTTGTTTGCATTTGGTTCTTACTTCTTCGTTTCCCTAGTTTCATCAGGTATGACATTTCTTTTCTTTGTTTTTGTGTCTGAGTTTTTGGTTTGTTTCTCTATCTCAGTTACTTTGAGATCACTTTAGATTTCGTGTTTGTGTTTTCTCAGTTTCATACGTTGGTCTTTGGTGCTTGGTTTTCTACGTTTGACCATGTATGTATTTTAGTGTTATGTTTTCAATATTTGTTTGTGTTCTGTTCATTGTTTGTGGTTTACTTTTATTGTGTATTGAAGATGTTTTACCTTTTCATTTTTACTTCATCCAGGTTATCCTTTTATTCCTCTAGGTTTTGGTTTTCCTAGTTTGATTAGGTATGACATTTCTTTTCTTTGTTTTTGTGTCTGAGTTTTTGGTTTGTTTTATAGTTTTGCTATTATGTTTATGTATTTTATTTCATGTTTGTGTTTTCTCAGTTTCGTACGTTTGTGTTTCGTACGTCGGTGTTTGTTGCTTGCTTTCTCTACATTTGACCAGGTATATATTTTAGTGTTATGTTTTCAATATTTCTGCGTTCTTGAGTTCATTGTTTGTGGTTTACTTTTATTGTGTATGTTTTACATTTTTGTTTTTACTTCATCTAGGTTGTGTTTGTTGTCTTCAAATGGCGAGGAAATTTGATATCATCAAAGATATTGATGAGAAGAAAGAAACATTGAAGTTTTCCATTAGATTAAAAGATTTGTGATTTGTTCATAACCGGGATACGAATCGTCATATGAAGTTGATTCTTTTGGATCAGAAGATAAACAAAGTATATGTTGTTGTTTTTATTTTATATGTGAAATGATTTTTATGGTTCACCTTATTTTTTCAAGGTGGTATGATTTCTACAATGGTAAAAAAGAAAGATTTAGGTTTGTGGGAAGAAAACTTGGTTGAGGGTCATATGTATATAATGAATAATTTTAAAATTTTGAAGAACCAAGAACAATTTCAGGTATGTGAGCATCCTTACAAGTTATTATCCATAAGATCAACAACTATAAAAGAACAAATAATTTCAAGTATTCCACTAAAGATTTACATCTTCAAAAGTATCAAGGATATAGTTGATGGAAATTTCTCTGTTGATTTGGTATATGTTAGGTACATATAATGTTGGTTTTTTTATATCAAATAAACATGTTTTTTCAATATTTATGACCCTGTAAATATTTAATGATTTTGTGGTCATGTTATTATTGGTTTTAGATATTATGGAGTGATGGATAATGTGAGGTGTAATCCCCAACCCAAGAATGTTGTATTTCATATAAGAGATTTGAGGTTAGTAATAATTTAGTACAATGTTTTTTTATTACTGTTGAATCATTTATTAGTTGATATTGATAAACTTGTCTGTTTTCCTTCTATAGTTCTGTTGTGATTGGGTGTACGTTGTGAGATTCCTATTACATCAAATTTATGAGTAATTGAAGGGAAGACCTAGATTCGTATATTATTGTCATTATGTTAACTCAAGCTAAGATCAAACCGTGTTCAGGTTTGTGAATTTAATTTCAGTGTGGTTTTGTAATAATGATTTTGTTGTTGCTTTTAGGACGACAGTTAATGTCAAATCAAACTCCTATAATGGTTCAAAGTTGTTAATGGGCGATGAATGTGCTGAATTGGTCTTATTCAAGGAGTAATGGATAGAGTATGTGTTTCTTGAATTGTTTAGTTCTTATAACATTATTTACCATTTATTGTATGACAATGACTTAGATATTGGAATTATAAACGTTTTGGCAATGAAGTTCGTTCGAGTCAAGAATGTAGCCAATTGAGTTCATCATCCAAGTATAGTGAACATCACAAATTTGTGTATAAATTTATTGTCAGTATGATATCTGAAATCACAACTATGAAGGAGGTAATGAAGCATTAATTATTGGTTTGTAAGATGCTTATTGAATTTTGAATTTTGGTATTGTAATAACTTTGTTTTTGTTCGATATAGGAACTATATTGTATCACTATGACGAATGGTGTTATCCTGTATGCAATAGCTATAGGAAGAAGATTGATGAAACAAGTGCTTTTAAGTGTGGTTTGTGTGGGTTTTATAATGAAAAACCTGGAATTAGGTTTGTATTTTTTTAATATTGTACATGTTAACAAACAGTTCCATGGTTTGAATTAACTAAATCCATTTGTTGTTGATATAAGACTTTCCTCGAACTCAATGTTCAGAATGTTTCCCCTCGGATCTGAGAAATAGTTTGTCCCCATCAACAACGATTTACCCTATTCTATAAAGAAACCTTCATAAAAAAAATTAGAAACTCCTGGGAAAAACAAAATGGCCAAGGATTAACGTTGAATGAAAACAAAAATTGTCGTTTAGAAGGAAAATTATTTCTGTAACCCAAATTATTACTGTAATAAGAAAATTGTGTACAAACAAATTGCATTTCAAAAGAAGAATACAAAAAATTAAAGCAACAAAACCATATACAATAACCTCAGAAGGATCCATGAACATGATTGAGTTTTGGAAAGAATTGTTAAAACTGAAGTGCTTTGAACTTGACATTTTCTCCTCTCTAGAACCAGACTAGATGACGTTAGTAGACTATAGGGTTTCTTTTCTCTTTTTTTTTTTTAATTTCATCAACGTATATAGGAAACGCAAATACCTATTTAACGACAACTATAGAAAATCCAAACACCAAATCTAGAACGCAAACAACAAAATCAACGTGTAAAGATATCGAAAAGACACTTAATAACTATACCTTGCCACCAAAACCAGACTCTCCAAATTCATTCTCAAATATAATCATTTCAAAATAAATTAAAATAAATTAAGTATAACAACTATAAAATATGGGTTATATCAATACTTAATGAACCAAATTATTACTTAACCATTTTGAAATTAATTAGTTAATAACCAAAATATAAAAAAATATATCTTTTCCTTACAATAAATAGATTGTGGTTAAGTAACCAAAATCTAGATTTAAATAATATATTTATAAATCCACATAGCTATACAGATAATAACAATAGTTGAATTTAAGTTTTTATTAATATAATATTTAAACATAAAATCAATAAAAAGAATAATAAAAAAAAAAAAAAAAAAAGTAAAATAATAAT
>Ga0214542_1001920_pt1 | contig 42977 bp, 31 predicted proteins | sample CNSS1metaG_FD_160096 | JGI IMG/M metagenome (GOLD analysis project Ga0214542, IMG submission 160096) | Root nodule microbial communities from cowpea collected in UCLA plant growth center, Los Angeles, California, USA - CNSS1 | ecosystem: Host-associated > Plants > Roots > Nodule | place: USA... | reverse complement strand
TATATATATATATATATATATATATACACTAAAAAATCTTAATCATATTAATATTCGATTTCTTAATTTTTTTAATAAATTAATTAACATCCATAATAAAATAAATTAAAATAATTAGATATTGACTTACTTTATTTTTATAACAATTGTAATAATAATTAAAATTTAATTTGGGGATATTGAAAATTTAAATTATTGTACATTTATAATAAAAAATAATTTCATAAATATTTAATAAAAAAGTAATTTTAATAAAATTAACAATATAACATTTATATAAATAATAAATTTGGTCATAATTTAAAAAATAACAAAATTATTTCATTTAAAAAAATTAAATTAAATTAAATACAAAACAATAATACTTGATATTGACATTGACACATAGCATTATCATTGTAAAGTGACACAAACAATGTCATATTTCATTAGCAATTTTCTTTTATAAATAAATTATAAATCGGATAGACTTGTATTTAACATTGACACAATACAAACGAAAATGATTAATTGAATCAATTTTTGAGATTTTATAGAAAAACAAACTTATTAATTTTTTAACTAAATTAGTACCAAAAGACTAATTAATTCATTATATTATTATAAAAAATTGTAAAATGAAAGTATTTTATTTAAAGGTTATCATTCTTTTTTTCTAGTTTATGTTATATGTATCGTGCATGGGTTCACTCAGGTGGGTGAATATATATATTACCAAATGTCACATATGCATGATCAATCAATTCTATAATTTTCAATCAATCACTTTCTCACATCCATTCATGTTTTCTGCTGTTTCCTTCAAGACTTGGAACTAATGATAATATGGTTGATAAGGAGGAATCTACATTACGTGGAATGATGGATAAAGAAGATGAAAATGATTAAATTAAGTAGAAGAAAAAGGAGAAGAAAAAAAAATAACATAATCAGTATTTAATTTATAAAGTTTAGATTAATTTTTAATGTGTATATGCCCATTTTGCTTTCCGTAATGGTGAACCTATCGTAACATTATTCTCAATCCCTATGCCTTCTAAGAGTTTCTTGCGTGAGGAAGATATTGAACACCCACACGCCATGCTTTTCTTTTTCAAAGATGATCTCAAATTGTGTTTGAAATAATGAACCTATTCATGAGTCAATTTGTTGTGATCCTATTTTCTTCCGAAATTGTATGAAAATTAGTTCAGATAATTTTATGACATCGAATTTTGGTACCAAGATTCAATAACATCCATGATTGTGCTATTTTTCTCTAATGAATGCACTTTTTTGTTTTCTAATGTAAGAGAATCTGATCAGAAGTTGGTAATTAATGTTATGTCTCTATGTAAACTTGTCATGTTAGTTAATTCTTTCTCACAAAAAAAAAAAAAAATAGTATCTGAGAGAGACTTGGGCCACAGCACTGAAGCCCAAACTGTATCAACTAAACAAATTTATACTTTTCTAAGGAAAATAGATTTATAATTTTCTTACACATTAATATGGTGAGTAATTAAAATATTAATATGTTGATAATTTATATATATATATATATATATATATATATATACAAATATTGTTGTAGTCTTTTTTTAACCTAAAATATCTTGTAGTCAAAAGTCAAACACCAACCCTAGCCTCCAAAAATATCGATAACATTTTAAACGAGTTAATGACGCAATCTAATACTAATAAATACTCTCTCATACACGTCAGCATAATAGTTAAATCACTTATTATTGTTACTACAATCACTTTTTTTAATGGAAGCTTGAACTATCCCTTAAAGAAGAAAAGTCATACTCAGACTTGTTAAGACGGATGATAGAACATTTCCACAGTATTTAATACAACAACTATCACTTTAAACTTGGGAGAAAAACGAATAATTAGGTTAAATTCTATTTTTAGTTCCTCTATTTTCTGATCTATAATATTTATAATGGAGAAGTCTTGGATTAAGCTTACACTAACCAAGCTTATTGATTGAAGTCACAGCAATCACCACTCAGCCGCAACAGCAACAACTCACAAATTAAGATTAGCCAACCATGAATGAATTGTGAAAAGAAAACATGAGGGTGGTTACAACATGCTTGGCGTTGAGCCAATCAGACAAAGACACATTGCATTCATTAACTAAGTTTTTTGTTTCAATGTTATATGTTTCTGTATGGGTGAATGGCATCATAGACTGAGGTTGAGTGTCATATTACGTTGCTTTTAACGGTCTCACAGAAATATGGGAGATTTGCGGTTGCTTTGGCATGTACAAAAAGCAACACGGTCCCTTTTTCTCTCTCTGTCATTGTCATCTCAACCTTTGCCAACCACTAAGAACCTTGTATTCACTACCACTCCACGTTGTCATTTCCTTCCTCCTTTCATTTTTGCTGTTATATATAAACAATCTCATTGTATTTACATGACATGACACACACCTACATTACGTAACAGACACCAATGCTACAACTGCAACAATGATTCTATTTCCACCTCTGATCTAACTCCATCTGGGTTTTCTTTTCTCATATATTTAATAACTCTGAAGTAGTTATCCATTTTATCTGTGTCCCTTTGCCTTCATAGTTCTCATTTCGTCTTTTTGCCTATCACTTTATGGTAATAATATAGTACTTTTAGCCTTGAGAGAATGTCTTCTTCCAGTTATGCTAGAAGCAGAAGTACCTTTTTTTGTCTGTTTCTTGCAGTGTTTGTTGCAAAATCTAGCTTTTGCTTCTCTGCCAAGGTATGGTTTATTTCAAGTATTTTGGTTTAGAGTGTGGTGAGAGCAAATTATGGAATCTAGAATGGCTGTGCGCACTGTCAGGTTTATGTGGTGTACATGGGAAGCAAAACTGGAGAAGACCCAGATGATATTCTGAAGCAGAATCATCAAATGCTTGCAGCTGTTCACAGTGGAAGGTCAGAGTTCAGAATTATGTCATCTTTCTTTTGGAAAGTTCATCCCTTTTTCCATATTTCTTATATGGGTTTTTTCCTTTTTTTCCCTTTCTCTACCCCTTTATCTTTAACAGTATTGAACAGGCCAAAGCTTCTCATGTTTATAGCTATAGACATGGTTTCAGAGGTTTTGCAGCCAAGTTGACTAATGAACAGGCTCACCAAATTTCAAGTCAGTAAAATTCCCCCCATTTTTTTTCTCCTTTTCTTTGCAGATAACACAAATACCACAATGCTCGTTCACTCCTTAGACTTTTATATTTATAGAATATTGTATTTTTTTTTTCTGTTCAAATTTAACCAGAGATGCCAGGAGTGGTATCTGTTTTTCCCAATTCTAAAAGAAAGCTGCACACAACTCATTCATGGGACTTCATGGGACTTTTGAGAAACGAATCAATGGAGATACATGGGTACTCCACAAAAAACCAGGAGAATGTCATCATTGGTTTCATCGATACGGGTGAGTTGTCGTACTCTTACAGTAACCTGAAGCCTTTCCGATAATTTTCATGGCATTCTCTTCACCCACACGTATAACATGCCCCTTTTCTTCAAAGTCCGTGAATATATTTATTAGCCGCTTCATAAGGACTTGCAAACTTTATTTTATTTCTTTAGTGGCAGAAACTATGTATTGTTACTTAACCCCAGTTCTTTTAGGAATAGAAGCTATAGAACAGTGTGATTGAAAATAATGGATTTCACATGACATCATTGTGGTAGTCACATTCTTGATTACGAAAACTCCTTTAATTAAATAAACCATCTCTGAAGAGTTAAAGAGGGTCCTGAATATGCTTTATTCATTTCCTGTTTCACTGCTTATGCAGAATACAATTGCTTAAAGATGAAATATTGCACTGAAAAATGGTTTACTCAATAATTCTTAGAACTTGTTTTGTTCATAGAGTGAAAGAATCATAATCATTTGCCCCAATTCAACAGGAATTTGGCCTGAATCCCCGAGCTTTAGAGACACCGACATGCCCCCAGTTCCTCGGGGATGGAAGGGTTATTGTCAATTGGGAGAAGCATTCAATGCTTCATCATGCAACAGGTTTCTGGTTGAATCATACCCTCATGCTTTTTTAAGTTTGACTTCGTAGGCATGAGCTCCCAGCTGTGTGATCTTCATTGGTTAATCATTTATGGTTCAGGAAAGTGATAGGAGCAAGATACTATATGAGTGGACATGAAGCAGAAGAAGGGTCAGACAGAAAAGTCTCTTTCAGATCTGCAAGAGATAGCTCAGGTCATGGTAGCCACACAGCTTCTACAGCCGCAGGACGCTACGTAGCAAACATGAATTACAAGGGGCTAGCAAATGGAGGAGCAAGAGGAGGTGCCCCTATGGCTAGGATTGCAGTGTACAAAGTGTGTTGGGACTCAGGTTGCTATGATGTGGACTTGTTAGCAGCCTTTGATGATGCCATAAGAGATGGTGTTCACATTATATCTTTGTCTCTGGGTCCTGAAGCCCCCCAAGGTGACTATTTCAGTGATGCTGTATCTGTGGGGTCATTCCATGCTGCTAAACGTGGAGTGCTAGTGGTAGCATCAGTGGGGAATGAAGGAAATCCTGGTTCTGCAACCAACCTTGCACCATGGATCATCACAGTTGGTGCTAGCTCAACAGATAGGGATTTTATCTCTGATATCACACTAGGAAATAGTGTTAACATCACGGTAAAGCTTTATCACTTTATGTTTTGGTGTATATTTTGTTCACTTGATGGACTTTATTTAGTTCTGTATTATGGAAACAGGGTGAGAGTCTCAGTCTCTTGGGAATGAATGCCTCTACAAGATTGATGGATGCATCTGAAGCCTTTGCAGGGTACTTTACTCCTTATCAATCCAGGTGAAGCACAAGGTACTCAAAAGTGAGAAGAAGCATAATCTCAATGTAAAGAATGGGTTTTAAGTTAAATATTGTCCTCTTTTCTACATTTCTGCAGTTACTGTGTGGATAGTTCCCTAAATAAGACCAAGGCCACAGGGAAGGTTCTTGTGTGTCGACATGCAGAATATTCATCGGAGTCAAAGTTGGAAAAGAGTAGGATTGTGAAAGAGGCAGGTGCTGTTGGGATGATACTCATTGATGAGGCAAATCAAGGTGTTGCCACCCCATTTGTAATACCTTCAGCCATTGTTGGAACGAAAACTGGAGAACTGATTCTATCTTATATCAACAACACACGGTTTGTAGTTTTATATTTGATAGAAATAGAACATACAATTTTCCATATTCTACTACTATTCTTCTTTTCTCTAACTCAGCATCGTATAATGGTAAACAGCATGCCTGTGTCAAGGATTTCCAAAGCAAAGACAGTACTAGGAGTTCAGCCTGCGCCCCGTGTAGCAGCATTTTCTTCTAAAGGTCCAAATGCATTAACCCCAGAAATTTTGAAGGTGATATTAGTTTTATTTGGATACATTTTTTCACAAGCTGAATCAAACTTTTTCTCAAGTTAAAATCAAGTTAAGTACTTTGAGTTTTGGAAAAGTTAAATCAGACATCTTTTAAAAAAAAACTAAAGTGGATGTCATTTACTTAAGATGTTCGATTCATTTTACTATTGCATGATATATTTGTCACTTAATTCATTGAATGACTTTGTATTTTAACTTAATCCTTAATGATTTCTTGCTGTATTGTAGCCGGATGTTACAGCTCCTGGATTGAACATCCTTGCAGCATGGTCTCCAACTGCTGCTGGAATGAAGTTCAATATTTTATCAGGAACTTCTATGGCTTGTCCTCATGTAACTGGAATTGCAACTCTGGTCAAAGCTGTGCATCCTTCATGGTCTCCTTCTGCTATAAAATCTGCGATCATGACAACTGGTATTACAGTAGTATTATCTGGTTTTCACATCTGTCATGTGTTTTCTCTTCACTTTTCTTAACACTAAAATTAAACTTCTTATCAGATAAAATTTTTTCACCTAATGCCTTAATATAGATACTGAGCATAACCACACTAAACTAATATTTAAGTTCATTATGCAGCAACAATTCTGGATAAGCACCACCAACACATTAGAGCGGATCCTGACAAAAGAAGGGCTAATGCATTTGATTTTGGGTCAGGCTTTGTGAATCCTACCAGAGTTTTGGATCCAGGTCTTGTCTATGATTCACATTCAAATGATTTCGTTGCATTCCTATGTTCACTTGGTTATGATGAGAGATCACTCCGCCTTGTCACAAGAGACAACAGCACATGTGAAAGAGCATTCAAAACACCATCAGAACTCAATTATCCATCTATTGCAGTCCCCAATCTAGAAGACACTTTTTCAGTAACCCGAGTTGTGACTAATGTTGGAAAAGCAAGAAGTATATATAGATCTGTAGTGCTGTCACCTGCGGGAATTAATGTTACTGTTGTGCCAAATCGATTAGTGTTCACAAGTGTAGGACAGAAAATCAAGTTCAGTGTAAATTTTAAAGTGGCTGCTCCCTCAAAAGGCTATGCATTTGGTTTCTTGTTATGGAAAAACAGAATATCACAGGTCACAAGTCCTTTAGTTGTCCGGGTTGCACCACCAAGTCTTGGGTTGGTTAGATAACAGTGCTTGTAATTATGTATATAATAAGCTTAGGAGCTTTACAGTCATTACCAGTCTTGGTCAAATGCAAATGCAATCAAAATTATCAGTTTTAAGCATTTCTTGTAGTTATAGGCTTGATGCAGCCAGCAATAATAAACACACAATTGAATAGATGATATCTTAAGGCCCTGATCATACTCTCTCAGATTCATTATCATTATTTGTCGAGTTATCATTTGTCATTACTAAGAGATTCTAAGAGCACTGGCTAATCAAAAGTTTGCTGGTCCTCTTTTATTCCATTGATTTATCCCACTGAAATAGGATGCCGAGAAAGTGTGATCGTTTTTCTTATATTTTATTTCTAAATACTTATTACACATTCAAAATGAAACTATTATTTTAAAGGCAAATTAGCTCATAGTTTTGATGTGTGGAGTGTTAATAGATATTTACAAGTTGTACCCTCCCCATGTATCAAGTGAAGGAAAACAAACATAAAATGTAAAACAAAACTTAAATTTGGGTGCTATTAATAATAGAATACAATTGCATCCTGTGACGTAGACATGAAAAAGTTAGATTTAGCTAAGTGGGAGTGCATTTGTGTCAGACAAAACTTACTACCATGTTGGTATATGATGTATTCTTTCAAATTTTAAATTTTAAAACACATAATTTTATCTAAAAACCATAAAATTAAAATTAATATAAATATTAAACTTTAACTCATTAAAAATAAAATAATAATGATGTGATAGAATATGCATATTCACATGAATGGTAGTGCATGTCTATTGAGACATTTATTTTTCATAGACAATTTAAAAGCATTTCATAATTCATAAGAAGAAACCATAGGATTTCATTCCAGTATATGCAGTGAACCACAAATAACAAACAATCTCATATACAGAAAACCAGAAATATATAAACAATTCACTATGATTAAAGATAAAATTATTAGAGTATTCTACTGCCAGTTAGACAATAAGATTTTGACATAAACTTTATAATATGATAATTATCCATCGAAATTCTAGAGCTAGACAAAAGGAGCCAACAATTTTTACTTAGCATTACACAGTAGCATACACCTAAGACTGCATAGATGGATCAACAAGACCTTCCATCACAACAAGCTGATCCAGCAAAGCAATTTTTTCCTCTTCAAGGGATTTTACTTCATCTTCAACCTCTTTTAATTCTTCCCCCAATGCAAAGCTCTCATCTTCAAGTAGTAAATACTTCCGCCTCAACGCACGATACTCGTTTCCAGCTGCAGAGGAGTCAGGCAATGAATCTGAATTAGAACCTTCTTGTCTCTGAAAAGTTGGAGAAACTTCAGTTATCAGTGGTCTCTTGGAACCCTTCTGTGTCGATTTTAAAGACAGAGATGTCTGCCCATCTTCCTTGACATCATTCCCTTTCAACTGAAATAAAGTCTTCTGGGTTGTGTTTTTCTTCTTCCTTGGTTTATTATTCATGATCTCTTCTGACAAAGGAATTCTTGGATCTTGCATTTATCGCTCAAAATCACTGTGGAATAAAAATTAAAAGTAAAAACCATAATTCATGGAGAATAAGAACAAAAAGAATGATTTAAAGCGAAATAGATTAATCAACAGTGTAAAATACTAAAAAATCAATTCTACATCAAAATAAAACTCAGAAATAGATTCATCAACAGTGTAAGATACTAAAAAATCAATTGTACATCAAAACAAAACTCAGTTATAACATAAGAAATTACTGACTTTTCCAGTCAAATGTCTCTCAACACGCATAAAGTTTAATGAATTGGAATGAAACAAACAAAAAAATGCATGTTTATTAGTTGTTTCTCCATGACCAGACTTTTTGCAACTCGTCCAATTCATAAAAAAAAAAAAATTGCGCCTAGTGAATGTACAAGTACCCAGTATGAAGAAAATAAATAAATAATTGGATTAAAAAAATCAAAATCCCTTCTCTCAAAGCCCAAATACGAGATCCAATCCTGATTAAAAGAATACCACAAACAAAAATTGGGGGCGATTACAGAGGACGGGAGATAGAGGGAAACAGAAAGACAAACCTTGGAAGGGTGATTGAGTAAGGTGTTCTCTTATAAATATTGATTTGGGAACGAAGACGATGGAAACGAGATCTTCAAAGTTTAAGAGACAAACCCAATTAGGGTTTGAAATGCAGAGGAATGAATGTTGGAGACATGGTTGGTCACACAGAGGATATCCTTATGCTTTTTTCTGTGCTTTACTGGTATTTTTTGGCACGGAATAATATAAAAGTAGTTATTTTATTTGTTCTTTTATATTTAAATTTAAGATATATATATATATATATATATTTATCTTTTATAAGTTAAAATAAACCGTTATTTAAAAAATATACAGTAAAATATTAAAAACAATCTTCTATTGATAAGAATAAAATATACATATGGATCCGTTCCCAAAAACAATCTTCTATTGATATTAATGAAGATAAAATATACAGTAAAATATTAAAATAAACCGTTACGGAGCAGTTACAGTCACTCCACACGTTCCTTAAAGAAAGTAAACTTTTTTAATTGTATTTTTGTTATATATTTTGGAATAAGTCACTTTTTAAAAGAAAAAAAGTGGAAACAATAAAAATTAAGGTGTTACAAATAAGTAAATAAGTAAAATATATCTAATTTTTTTGGTGGAAAATAGTTATTTATTTTTATTATTAAATACTAATGTACACACAGGCGCGCACATTTTTTAAATATGAATATAGTATGTTAGTAGGGGATAATAGTGTAATGTTATCAAGTTAATATATAAAATAAATTTATATTTATTAAATATAAAGTAAAATGAATAGTGAAATTAATTATTGATGTTGATGAATAAAAAAAGAAAAAAAAAAGATAAACAGTTTTATAGAAAATAGGTAAAAACAACCGTTAATTTTAAAAAGTTTAATAAATAATTATATTGTAAAGGGTAGAATCAACATTATGAAATGTGGACACAAAAGAGGGAATCCTCTTTATATATGGTTATAGATTAAAAGTTTGAGTTAGTGTTGTATCTTCATGAACTAAAGTACTTTATGTTAAATTATTTTTTCATAATAAAATAAACAATATATAACATTTTTTCATGAATTTTCATTTAATATTAAAAAAAAATTAAAAGTATATTTGTTCTTAATTTATTTAAGATTGTTGGATAGAGCATTTACCATTAGGCCAAAATCTATATTGTTGCATGTGACATTAATTGTATCGTTGCAAAGATCAAGTGGATCGACTCACGATAAAATTATTGCCGCTTGGACTGATATGCTCTTAAGAAAAAGTAGTTGTGGCATGAATAATAACTATAACTTTTGTCGTTGGGGTAAACGTTCGATCCAACATTGATTACATAATATTTTGATTTGGAAATCTAATATTAAATTATTTAACCCATTTTGAAAATAACCTTTATACAAATTGCATAATTGGCCAATAACATGTCATTTATTGAAAGAATACTCTAATTTGTTTTCCATAACTATATAGGACTATGTGTAAATGGTGTTCTGAATGAGAGAAGAGTTATTTCCTTTCTTCACTTCACATTTGTCAATAAAGATGTGCACTATAATAAGAACTAATCAAATAATAATGCATTCTATTATTGTATCTAATATGCTCTAAAGTTGCTAAAAACACATCTTAAATCATCTCTATCAACCCTCCTTATCTGTTTCACCGAACTAATTGAAATTTAAGTGAAAGATACAAATATACAAAATAAAAATAATCAATATTATCTGTAATTTTGAAGATAAGTATTACACAACTTTCTTTTTGAAACATTTATCTCTTAATGTAACTACAATAACATCTCATTTAATAGCATAAAATTATCAAACAAAACATAATATAAATGATAATCAATAAGCATACGAATACTAGCATGTAACTATCATATTAGAGTCATCTATATAAGGTATACATAATACAAATTATCACATGACTAAACTGAAGAAACTAGATTTTTTCAAAAGAATTATTTCCTAAAGATTCTCAAATGCAAGTTATATCAATGCATCACCCTCCTCCTTATTGGTCCAACTGCTACATACTTATATGCTCACATGATCTACAAACAAAGAAGAGAAGACAAAACAACATCATAGAGAAAGAGTAAATTAATATGCAATAAAGTTTTATTTGTCCAAAAGAATACAATTATCAATCATACTTAGTCAATTATACCAATCATTAATGAATATTATCCTATTACATACAAAAACTTATATATAACTCAATTATCCATATACATGCATTGATATCGGATTTTAGCAAGTTGTGCACTTATGGTGGTCTCTATTGCTCTGCAGAGTCATTGCTTATGAGTGTGGTAGATCTTGAGACAAAATTTAGGGAGTGGCAAAATAAAGGATTAAGTATATTTTTAATCTCTAAACCTTGACGCCCAAATTGAAATTTGTCACCGTCTAAAATTTTAATACATTTTAATCCACAAACTTTATAAATGAATGAATATAATCCTTTTAACTATTGTATTAAAAAAATTTATGTATCGAACGTTTTCCTAACAGATATTAAAGTTGAGACGTGTTAGACAATATAAACAATTCAAATGATAGCATGAAACACATTTGACACTTTAAAAAACTTAAAAAAAAAATTAACGTAATTAAGTTAAAATGATTATATCAATTCATATTTTAAATTTAGGGACAAAAATGTATTAAAGTTTTTGATGTGTCAACCGCATTTTCTAGCATATATTAAAGCTTAAATATGTTAGACACTATAAAGAATTCAAATGATAACATGAAACACATTTGACACTTCAAAAAAATTTACATAATTAGGTTAAAAGGATTATATCCATTCATTTTTTAAATTTTGGGACAAAAATATATTAAAATTTTGGACATAGACGAATTCTAATTTTATATTAAAACTTCAATACTACAAACATATTAAAATACAAGATAAATACATAAAAGTTTTGAAAATAAAATACATTAAAATTAAAAAGAAATTATATGTGTGTGTGTGTGTCTATAAGACAAAAAATGGAGGGGGAGTCGTGGCCCCCCTATCATTACATAAAGGTCCGCCATTTCTACCACACATAAGGTTAGTCCGTTAACATCTTTGGTCAAGGTAAAATTCCTAAACTAAGACCTTCCACTCCTCTCACAACATACTCCATCGTTATCTACTTGAAAATTGAATGGTTATTAAAGCTTCAAGATAACTTCCAAAACTGAATTCATATATCAATGCATACACTACTTCAAATCACTACTAATCTGCTTTGGATTAGTATCGACCATTCTCAAATAACCCTCACACATAAACCATTTCTTAAGCAATAATCAAGATTTGTATAAACACACCAAAATGAACACAAGAAATGACTACTATACTCTAATGTATTCGCTCAATGAAATCATCCATTCGTTTAATGAGCAATGCCTATAAGTCCACTCGCCCAGTGACCAGATGGCTCGCCCAACGAGTAAATTACTGGAGCTCACAAAGATAAATTCTTCCCAAAGTTGTCGAACGACCACTAAGTTAATAAACTCTCTAACTTTGGAGTCACCCAACGAGTATATTCTTGACCAGTAACCATCAAGACAAAGGCTCTGACTTTGAGTTCGCCCAATGAGTATATTCTCGCTCAGCAACCACCAAGCCAATGGTTTTCTGACTTTGAGTTCGCCCAACAAGTCTCGACCAACGAGTATGCATAACCTAATTTTGCATAATTATGCCAATCTAGTACAATCCAATAGTTATCCAAGATACTAAAAAACATACCAATTTCAATTACACCACAAACATCCATATCGTTACCTCTCCATTGAACACCAAACCTAAACAACTTTCAAGGTAAAAAAAATTAAACATAATCTCAATTCCACATATCAGATATCATTCCACAACTCAAACATGCATGCAAAACACAGTGTAATCATACAAATTTAAAATTTCAAAGCTACTACAAGTCAAAAAGAAACAATATAATTTGTCTCTTTTACATGTGAGACAACTCAAGGAGTACTAAACTCCCTTGAAGCTAGCAGGATGTATAACATATTCCTAGAAAAAACACAAACACGATTAGGACATACCATAAGGACCACTGATCGACAGAGTTTTGAAAAGGTAATTTAAACCCCACATGCAAACTAGATCAACTCACATGCACAAGGAAGAACAACTGATCAGGAAAAAAGAGCAGAACATCAACTTATTTTATTAAAGGAATTGATTAGATAGAAGCGAAGAGCCCGTCACAAGAATCACCTTAACGGTCTCCAATATTCAAACGAATGAACAAAGGATGAGAAAACCTAGAGAGAAGCGAGAAAGCTCTAGAAAAGATTTTTAGAGAGATGATGTGTTTCTAAACAATGAAACACATTTACAAAATTTGTATTTATACTTTAACTTTTTAATATTAAAATAATCGAGTATCACTATTTTAAAAGTATTATCAATCTAATTTTTCTAAGCCTTTACAACTACCATCTCTATTGAAAATGACTATTATATAACATTTATTATTTTATAAGTAAATATAATATTTTATAACTATTAAAAAAATATTGTATAACTATTATTTAATTGAGATAATATTTAGTTATATAATCATAACTATTTTCTTCAATTTCAAAATATATATATATATATATATATATATATATATATATATATATATATATTGTATTTTTATACTTTACAATTTTAGATTAGTGTCATAAATTTCTTAAAATTATGGGAAAAAATATTTTAGTTAAAACTTAAAAGGTAGAGATAAAACATGAACTTTCTTTCTCATCTTTAGAGAGGTGATATGGTGTTTTATTGAGATTTATTTTATCAAATTTAGTCGTATAAAAAGAGAAACAGACACAAGTAAAAACTTATCCTGCATTCTGAATAACACATTTTTGGAGGTTTTCTTCGTTTTTCAATGTGAGTTTTGATGGCGATGACAATTGCAAGAGCCATTTCAAGATATAATGATAGTGTCGATGCAATTGTTCTCCTTACCATAAAAATTGTGGTTTCAGAATAGTCTTAACCAAATCTTATGGTTGGTACCAAATATTTCTACCAAAATGAGAAGGAAGCTCTTTAGCTGGAAAAGGATAGGATGATGCTTCAAAAAGTCAAGTTCATAAATTCAATAATTGATCGAGAAGAGATTTACTTACAAAATTTTGTAAAACTTAAAAAAAATAATAATAATGAGATGATTGAACAAAAGACTTCATTAAATACTCTCCTCTAATATGAATGTATATTTATAGATTTTTAAATTCTTGAATAAAAATTAAGAATAAATGATTGGAGACTTTACAACATTAAGGAATATCTAGTTACAAAAGCATCTTAAAAAAAATCTCAAAATCAAGTGGTAATAATATATTTCCTAAAATTTCGGAGTCTGAGTACTGCAATAACAACTACATAGTTTATTTTTATTTAAAAATTTACGTGCTGTAAAATTTAATTAATACTAAGTATAGCTTCAAAATTCGTTGAAGTCCTCCATTTATTATACTAATTAAATATTCTCTATTAAGGGCCAAGCCATTGCCAATTGTGCCCTGTGACGCGTCATCGCATTGGACCAATGAGATAATTAATCCAAGAAATCATCGTTAAGAGTATGAAATTCGGAAATAGAATCCAACACCTTATTATACTTATATACAACAAATACTTTTTTTTAACTATTTCACTTTTTTTTTTTGTTTAAAATCCCTTAAATGGTGAAATCTGTTTAAAAATAAAAGCGTGAATAGACAACCTGATTTCATTAAAAAATATATGTAGTTTTGTTCAAAAGCGAAATAAAAACAAAAGCAAAAGATTAGATAAATATAAATAAACGTATTAAAGTGTGAACGGTCCATTAAAGATTAAATTATGAGCAAGTTGCGCCACAGGCAATAATAAAATGAAATTAATTCTAAAAGCTTATCACGAATTGCGAACTGTATTAGGTTAGACCACATGCTGAAAGGACAAAGACCACGTGCAATGCAAATACAATAATACGATATATTAATTAAATCAAACGTTGTTTCAAATCAGATGCCTCTTTTTGACGATAAAGCAATTTTTGTTCAAAAGAGAAGAGAAAAGAAGAGTTAAAGAGAAACACAGGGTGGCACTAGTTTAGATTGTGTTTATCAAATCTGTCATGAAAAATCTAAACACTTACTTTTAATTTCTCAGCTAATTGATTTAATAATAAATTTTATTTAAATATTTACATACAACAAACAGTGTATTTCTATTATTTATATATGTATTTACCGAGTATCATTTGTGAATATTATAATGTTTCAGCGTAGAAACAAAAAACACGTAGTTGAAGTAAGAAACTTCATGGAAAACAAAGCTAAGAGCCATTCAAAACTTGTAAAGCACAACGTCACGATTCCAGCCTCAGTTTCCTCCAGCAGAGAAAAAAACATTACTTAAACCAAATTTAACAAACAAACACATCTCTTCATGATTCCCCTCCAATGCAACAACATGGGTGGTTACTCCGCCGCCATCGCCGTCATCACCACCATCCTCTTCCTGTTCCCGCCGCCGACTTCCCAGGCCCAGATTCTCAAAACAGAAGCTCACGTTTTCGGTCCCTTCAACCAATCCTACTTCAACACGTTCCAGGTGTTGCCCAGCGCCGCCATCAACCTTGAAGCTCTCCAAGTAACACCAGACAGCACCGGCAACGTGTCCCTGACCAACCGCTCCGGCAGAATCTTCTACGGCACCCCCTTCACTCTCTGGAACGACCGAGATAGCCTCGACGGAAATCTCGTCTCTTTCAACACTTCCTTTCTGATAAACGTGTACCGTCCCAAAAACGAAACTCCCGGCGAGGGCATCACCTTCCTAATCGCGCCTTCTGCCTCCGGCCCCCCTCTTAACAGCTACGGCCAGTTTCTCGGCCTCACCAACGTCTCCAACGACGGCAACCGCACCAACCAAATCCTTGCCGTCGAACTTGACACCGTGAAGCAGGACTTCGACCCCGACGACAACCACCTCGGCCTGGACATTAACGGCGTGAGGTCCAACGTCACTGTGTCTCTCACTCCCTTGGGGTTCGAGATCGTGCCCAACGTCACGCGCTTCCACGTTCTGTGGGTGGAGTATGACGGTGGCCGGAAGGTGATCGACGTGTACATCGCGGTGCAGCCTGATAAGGATGCGCCCATAGTGCCGAAACCGGCTAAGCCGGTTCTGAGTTCAGCTCTCGATCTGAAACAAGTGGTGAACAGGGTTTCTTATTTTGGGTTCTCTGCTTCGACCGGTGACAACGTTGAACTGAACTGCGTGCTGAGGTGGAACATTTCTATTGAAGTTTTTCCCCAAAAAAATGGTATCGGAAATGCGTTGAAGATTGGGTTGGGTGTTGGAGTGCCTGTGGTGGTTCTTCTTCTAGCGGGTGTCGTAGGGTGGGTTTATTGGTTGAGGAGAAAACAGAGAGAAAGTGAGACTCAGATTCTGGGAACTCTCAAGAGTTTACCCGGAACTCCCAGAGAGTTTAGGTATCAAGAATTGAAGAAAGCCACTAATAATTTCGATGAGAAGCACAAGCTTGGACAAGGTGGATACGGCGTCGTGTACAGAGGAATACTTCCGAAGGAGAAGTTGGAAGTAGCCGTCAAAATGTTCTCCAGAGATAAGATGAAAAGCACCGATGATTTCTTGTCTGAACTCACCATCATCAATCGCCTTCGTCACAAAAACCTTGTTCGCTTACTGGGTCAGTTAGTTTAATTATTTTTTCGTTATTATAGTTTCTTTAGATTGATTCAATTATCACTTCCATGAACATAAATTCCAGTTATTACCATTAGGATTTAGGATCTAGATCCGACAGTGGTTCTGTCCAGATCATCATGGTAGGAGCAAAGCAATAATTGCTAACATTCTGTCTGACACGTCTTCGCTGACAACGTTGACCAGCTATGGTGACAGTTGTTGGCGTCCCAACCTAATTCACTCCATCGTTGTGCATTCATGCATTCAACGTGCTTGCAAAAAAGCCCAAGAACACCACTCGAAAAGTTTCCTCTACTTGAGGGTATTTTTGTTGTAGTGTTAAATATGGTTCGGGTCATTCCTTTTATTTTCGATAGCGACCTTAATTGTTATACCTTCTGTCCCTAGTCAACATTAACAGCTCTGAGTTGAGTGATGTTCTTTCTCTGTCCTTTGGTCCCATCCAAAGATCATGATTCATTGAAGGTTTCTTCACCCTACCCAAAAGTGCCCCCTTAATTTTCATTTCTTCTGTAACAAACCTAATCTTATTCCAAGGTCAACTGAAATTTACTATCTTATATAACTCAAGCGGAAGTCATAAAAAATTAACCACCCAGCCGGCCTAAATTCTTTTATACTAAGATAACAGCGCAAGTCATTATCCAAATCGTTTACCTTTTCTTACAAGCATTGCCAACTAACGTAACATAAATCAAACAAGACTCTGTCTTGTCGTCTTTTTATAATTCATGTAATGTTCTGTATAAGCATCTGACTCTAAATTTAATGTAAAAAAAATGCAGGGTGGTGTCACAGAAATGGGGTGTTGCTGTTGGTGTACGATTACATGCCTAATGGAAGCTTGGACAACCACATTTTCTGTGAGGCAGGGAGCAACACTACACCACTAAGTTGGCCTTTGAGGTACAAGATCATAGCAGGGGTGGCTTCTGCATTGAACTACCTGCACAACGAGTATGATCAGAAAGTGGTTCACAGAGACCTTAAGGCCAGCAACATCATGCTGGACTCAGAGTTCAATGCTCGTTTAGGTGACTTTGGGTTGGCTCGTGCATTGGAGAATGATAAAACATCGTATGCAGAGTTGGAAGGAGTGCATGGCACCATGGGGTACATTGCACCTGAGTGCTTCCACACTGGGAGGGCCACAAGAGAATCTGATGTTTATGGGTTTGGAGCAGTGGTCCTTGAGGTGGTGTGTGGGCAAAGGCCATGGACCAAGAACGAGGGGTATGAGTGCTTGGTGGATTGGGTATGGCACCTGCATCGTGAGCAAAGGATACTTGATGCAGTGGATCCAAGACTTGGGAATGGTTGTGTGGCTGAAGAGGCAGAGAGGGTTCTGAAACTAGGACTAGCATGCTCTCACCCCATTGCCAGTGAAAGACCAAAGATGCAAACAATTGTTCAGATCATATCTGGTTCAGTGCCTGTGCCTCATGTTCCACCTTTCAAACCAGCTTTTGTGTGGCCAGCCATGGATCTATCAAGCCTTGCAAGTGACCTCACACAAACCACAACAACCGAGTACACACCCATGAACAGTACCACACATTCTACTCATGTTGATTTCTCAGATAGTGGCTCTCTTGTCTAAAACACCATATATGCATGCATTCCAATTCCATCCACTCCTTGAAGACATCCTTTTTACCTTGTTTTTTCGTGATCTGTATGTTGGTCAGCCCTTCCACTTAGTTAGCTTTTCCTCCTGAAGGAAGCAAAATTTCCTCAGACTTTTCCTTTCTTTAATCTTGATTTGATTTGATTTTTCAGTGATCAAGTATAGATTCTCTTGTAATTTCTAATTTTGAATGGAAAGGAATGAAATCAGGGTTTGTAAATTTTGGTGAAATAATACATATTCTGTATGTTCTTTTCTTTTTCATTCTGATACTTAAACCTCACGTACTGCTAAACATAAGCAAAAACTCACCAAATTATTATTGTACAACAACATTCACACAAAGTCAAGAATCAATATTCATAAACACCACGTATCAGTTGGTCTACTGAATACATATCATGGAATTAAGTTTTTTGTTTTCCACTTTATTCAATGGAAATATTTATCATTTTGATATTTAAATCACGACTCTTTTTATTTCCTTAATCCTAGTTCCAAATTCCAATGACTAGGCCAATCGGAACAGTTCTAGGGCTTCCTTGGGAATATTCTTACTAACTCTGAGATTCCTATAATCTTCATAAACAAAAGGTTGATACAAACGGGGGTGATCATGGTTCACCAATTCCTCTGGGGCCTCAACATTCCTGTTCTTGGGTGCTACCATTAACGTAGCAATTGAAAAACGTTTGTTCCCTTCCTTGCATTGCACTCGATGTGTCAAATTGCAAAACCTTCCATTGCTCCACACCTGCATATATGCATACAATTATTTCCAACAATTTTTGCAATATACAACAAAAATTTTCTTTTGTGCAAGTGAAGGTTCAGAGTTTAATTGCTGATTTGTGTATACTTACACGAGCAATGTCTCCAAGATTGATAAGAAAAGTCCCAGGGAAAGGAGGGATTGGCACAAAGGAGGAAGAAGAGTCCATCACTTCAAGACCACCAACATTTTCATCATCTTTAAGAACATTTAGGAAGCCTGAATCTGTGTGTATTCGAACTCCAGGTGACCCTACTGTTTCTGGCGTGAAGTTATATTTGTTAAATCTAAACTCGTAGAGCCAGTCCTCGAAATCAGCACCTTCAACTACGCCAAGAGATTCAGCCATCTTTTGTCCTATTTTTACTGCCACACCTTGAGTAGCTTGCCCATATGCCTCCATTATTTGCCTAGGAGGAGCAACATATTATCAACAATACTTCATACTTTACAAGACTCTCAAACAGAAATTAGGTACTAAATAATTCCAAGAAAGAGAGAGATGAAGAAATTAACCAAACCTTTGTTGAGGTGAGACATGAAGCTGAGAACAGAAATTGTTCATAGATTGTGATGAAGATATGTCATAGATTCCTATGGCCTCGTATAAGGGGCTGAGTGGAGTTGGTCCGACGTAACCACCACCACCAATGGCTTCTGTGTTGCGTTTCTTGGCCTCGAGAGGAAGGTGGTGCAGAGCTTGAACCACGTTCTTCATGTCAGCCATTAGGGTTGCAGGAACAGAGTGGTTAATGATCCTGAAAGAACCCCATCTTTCACATGCTTCTCTTAGCTTCTTTAACTCCCCTTCCTCACAAAGCTTCTCCATATCAATCACTACTGGGAACTTCTCCTCCATCTCTTCTTCTATCTCTACAGATAGAGACAACACTTGCACACTACATATATATATATATATATATATATATATATATATAACAAGCTAATAAATTCACATCTTTATATAGATATTTTTAGTTAAGCTTTTTTGTACTACTTTTCTTCTTCTTATATTTCATATTTTTCATGCTAATTATTATGCTATTTAGATGTCACTATCTTTTTGCTTTCTTTCTGGGCCATATGTGCATATGCATTGTTTGCTATTAATTGCAGGCTACTGTGAAGGTAATTTCAGTCCCGTGTTTGTCTTTTCCTTTATTCTTTCTAGATATCTATTATAAAAGAGAAATATAAGATAGATGAAAATAAATATATGAGAATTGAAATGAAAATCACAATAAACATGTATTAAAAAAAAATCTTCTAAACATTCTTTTCATCTAAACATATATGAGAAAAGAAAGGAAGTGGACACTCTTCCGAATTCTCAATGTAAATAGTAAAGAAGTATAATTTAGAAATTAAAGTGGAAATAAATTTATTTGTGTAAAAAAAATTAAATGGATTTATTTTGGGAAAAAATCCCATAAATATAGACATTTATTCGTACATGATGAATTAAAAACTTGGTATTTGATGAATCCTAGTACAATTATTTTGGGATTCTGGCTAATCTAACTAGTGACAATGATGTATTGTGTTGTGCACAGTTTGGTGCAATTTGACAAAAGAGTATGGTAGCAAAATTAATTTCAAATAACGAAAGCCATGTGTATACGTTATCGATATATAAGATGAAACAAATTTTGAACTTCCAACTAGGCGGAACAAAATATCCGTATCTAATCAAACATGAAGAAATTCAAACGAAATTAGAGTATATAATCGGATTCGATCAGATATACAAATAAGATAAATAAAATAAATAAATTTGATTGGACTCAGATAACGATTTAAAATTTTATTAATACTTGATTAAATTTGAAGTTATATTTACATATATATTTATATATATATATATATATATATATATATATATATATATATATATATATATATATATATAAATTTGTAAACATATTTTAGGTTTTATATTTTATTTTTAATATAATATTATTTGGTTAAAATTTAATAGTAAGTTATATATAATCATAATCTATTATAATAATCATCATTAAAATTATACATATTATTTTCTTTATTTAAAATTTTAATATAAATAGTCAAATATAAATTTTAAAATAATATATTTAGATTATACTAGATTAATGAGATCTTCATATAATTACCTCAAATTCCAACCACAGCCTATCCCTCCTCTATGATTAGCATGCTAAAAGAGAAATATTCCTTTTTTCACTCTTCACACAAACTTGAAAAATAATCCCTTCTGTCTTCCAATATCTACATCAATTTCTTATTTAAATTACACAACAACGTCAACATAGAAAACCTTGTTTGTCAAAATAAAAACATCGTCGTTTTTTTATGCTACTTTCCTACCAAACCTTGTCATCAAAGTTTTATTTCTCTTTCTCTCCTCTCCCTTTTCTAATCACAGTTTTATTTCTCTTTCTCTACTTTCCCTTTTTCTAATCACATCTACCTCAAGAAGAATGGCTTTAGTGTGTGTTTAGTTGAGCGTTCTTCGGAGGATTGATTCCAGCTAAAATTTTTTGATGCAGAAGTAAGAATTAGTTGCTTCTTAATCAATATAAATTTTTTACCCTTTAATTGATTTTAGAAATCAAACACATACTGATTTTGCGTCAGAAAATCAATTCTACATCAATTTGACGCATAACCAAACACGCACTTAATTAGTCCGATGGTACCAATTTTCGTACATATGTGTCAATTTGGTACTCGCTTTTAAAAAAATATCAATTAAGTTCCAACTTTTGAAAAGATGTTTGAATTGAGTCACTTTCAGAAAGAAATTGTTAACACCGTTAACTATATTGATATTTAAAATGATTTACAAAATTAATGATTGATATTTATATTAAAATTTAGTGTTAAAAGTCATGAATAAAGTTAATAACTTTAATAATTTTTTTATTAAATGGATCTGATTGAACCACTTCTTCAAAAGGACAATGATATGTTGACTACTAAATTTTGATAACTTTCTCTTACAACATGAGGTGACATCTCTTAAGTAATTTTAAAATATTGAGAATGAGAAAATAAAAAAAGGAAAAACTGCTTAGAAAATGACACATAAGATTGTAAGAAAAAGTTGTCAAAATTTAGTAGTCAAACAATCATTTTTTTTTTCAAAAATTAGGATTCGATTGATACTTTTTTAAAATCGGATAGCAAAGTGACACATAAATAAAAGTGAATATCATTGCGACTAATTAAAAAAAATAACTATTTATATTCCATCTCCTATCAGAGTAAAATTGTTAAAACTCTCACATCACGTTAAATTTCAGCTTAAAATAAAGAACAAGGTTTGAAACAAATAATCACAGACTCCTCAAAAATTATATTGAGTTATTAGGAATAACTTTCTTTAAATATGAGCATTTTCCACGGCTGACAAACAGATACATAGTAATATTATTTTATCAGATAAATTTTGACAATTTTCTCAATTTCTAAACCATGTTGTCTTCAAACAAATCATAGTTCCTATGACTAGGCCAAGCGTAACAACTCCAAGGCTTCACCAGTGTGCATCTTGTTGCTAACTCGGAGCTTCCTATAATCTTCATAAATAAAAGGTCGATATAAACGAGGATGATCATGATCCAGCAGTTCCTCTGGGGCCTCAACATTCCTATTCCTTGGTGCCAACATAAATGTAGCAATTGAAAAACGTTTGCTGGCTTCCTTGCATTGCACACGGTGTATCAAATTGCAAAACCTTCCATTGCTCCACACCTGCATATATGTGCATACAATGCATGCTCAAGTTCATGACTACTGTCATAATAAGGCTCATACTTTAGTTTCTGTTCGGTTGATGTTATTAACTTACACGAGCAATGTCTCCAAGATTGACTAAGAGCGTCCCAGGGAAAGGAGGGACTGCCACAAATGAAGCAGAAGCGTTGAACACTTCGAGGCCACCAACATTTTCATCATCTTGAAGAATGGTTAAGAAGCCTGAATCTGTGTGTATCTGAACTCCACTGGACCCTACTGCTTCAGGGGTGAAGTTGTATTTGTTGATTCTGAACTGGCATGGCCAGTCTTTGAAATCATCAACCACTACTCCTAATGATTCAGCCATCTTTTCTCCTATCTTCACTGCCAAACCATGAATTGCTTCCCCATATCTCTTCACGATTTCCCTGTCAAAATCAATACTGCCAATGTGAAAATGTCCCTACCAAAGAAAACAAAATGTAGTGGAATTTTGAAGATGTAAATTTCATCTTTTCGACGGATCTCGTAAGATTGAGTTAGATTTAAAATTTATAATACAAATTTGAATTTATTTTAACAAAAATTTATTATTTGTTGAATTTATTATGTTGGATGACTCGAACAGTTATCGAATTATCTATTAATACGTAGTCTTCTTGAGAGCAATAACCAAAGGAGTATGTTAGAGATAAGACTGTGAGAGCCTTTTAAAGTCTATTTTTTAAGAATTTGTTGAATGGAGTTTCATTAATTCAATATTTATGACAGCTACAATTATAGAATTTATTAAGATACATCATAAGACCATTAATTGTTTTCATGACTACATGGTGAATTCAAAATATTGCCAATCAAATCTAAAGCAGTGAATGATAAGGAAAAGAAAGGAGAAGTGAAAGAAAAGTAACCTCTGTTGGGAAGAGGCATGGAGTTGAGAGCAGAAATTGTGCATAGCTTGTGAAGAACCCAAATCATAGAGACTAAGGGCCTCATAGAAAGGGTTGACAGCACTTGGTGCCATGTAACCACTGCCTGCAATGACTTCTGTGTTGCGTTTTTTGATCTCCATGGGAAGATCAAGCAGAGCTTCATTCACCTTCTTCATCTCACCCATTAGGGTTGCAGGAATAGAGTGGTTGATGATCCTGAAACAACCCCATCTTTCACATGCCTCTCTTAGCTTCTTGCACTCCTCTTCCTCACAATCAATTTTCTCCATATCAATCACTGGAATATTGCTCTCTTCCATTTTACTGTTCCTGTGGAGATCACAAGGATAAAGAAACAAGAGATGTATACTCTAACATGTGTTCACTGTAATGATGGCTATTTATATATACATATTTAAAATACATTTATTGTGGGAAAAAATCTTCTTTTTCGTATTTCATTTATTAAATTCATCAATGTTAATTAATACTTTGTTTAATAGGTAACTGTTCTTTTCTTTTATTTCTGTGTTAGGTGAGGTCACTGTCTTTATTCAGTGCTTTTAAGGCAATTGCAGAAATTGGGGAAACATGCGGGTAGCATCTTTCCTTTTTTTCGGATATTTGTAATCCCAATTACATACATGTGCTAGTAAATAATTTAGGATTTTTGTTAGGATGTGAACGATGACGTAAAGATAAACTATAGGCGGTAGTTTTTATGTATTTATTCGTCGAATTAATATTCATTGCGTATTGTTATTTATAAATTTAAAATAAAATATAAATAATTCATCTAAAAATGACAATTTATAAATAAATAAAGATTTTTTTAAATTAATTGGTACAAAATAACTCATTTGAAATTAATACGTTAATATTTTAATATTTTTTAATTTAAATTAAAATTTAGTGGATAAAGATATTTACGGATATGGGTGCTATAGTACTCATATCTATCTTGTTAACGTACGGATATAAAAATTATTTACATTCATTGCTTGTAGATATCTATTTTCAATATTCATTTATTATCTTTTGTAAATTTTATCCACAAATACATACAAATACGAATTTTTTTTACATCCATATTTCTAACTTGAATAAAATAGTTTTAAATTGGAATGAATTTGAAGCAAATACTGAAAATATTACTAAGTAGTGGTTCATGTGAGTGTTGGAATCTGTAATTTTATTAGAAAATAACAAAATTCGATGTATTTAAGATGAGGAAATAAATTCAACCACAATGTTGTGTCGACTATACAAGAAGGAAACGCGTTTTATAATTGATATAGTTTACTGAATTTATTATTGGTAGCTCCCCTCATGTTGCTTCAGTTTTACTCCTTCAAGTAACTTTTGTTATACAGACAGATAAGGTTGTTTGTAGAAACGCTGGCACCCTTCATGTTCAATGTAATTACAAATTCCTCTCACATCTTCGATAAACATTGAACAACTATCATTGATGTTGTTCTTTTTCATTTTTTAGTTTATTTGTATTGGGCGTCACATATTAGAGAGTCGAGGGAGATTTGTTTTATGCGAAGAATTTTCACGATTACATCGCAAATAAATAATGCAAAATTAGGAATGATACGAATTTATAATTATTTGCAGATAAAATTTGTGGTAAATAATTAATATTTATGAATATTTATTAATATTAAATATTTTAATATTTATTTACAAATAAGTTAGGTGTGATATCATATTCTTGTACACGTATATATTCGTTATTTATAAAAAATTAAAATTATATTTTATTAAGTTAAATTTAATTAAAATTAAAATAATTTATATTTTTTTAGATTAAATTTAATTAAAATTAAAATTAAAATTTATTATATATTATATATTATATTTATTTTAATTTTATAATTTTATTTAAAAAATTTATAAAATATATTTTTTCTTAAATATTCGCTGATATATAAATTTCATGGAAGTTTGAGGATTATAAAAAATTCACGAATTGAATTTTTGTGAATTTTTTTATATATATATTTTTAAAAATTTTATATATATATATATATATATATATATATATATATATATTAAAAAATATGCTAAAATATAATTAACAGTAAATATATTTTAGTATTCAATAGGAAAATATATTAGTTACTTAATATGATATAATTATTGTCTTATTTTTTCGAAGAAAAAATCATACAAAAATTAGTCGTCCGAAAAAATAGTTGTAGAAATTAATCTTTAAAAAAATCAGGTTATTCTTAAATACTACAGATAACAACGTATTGAAACTATAACAACATGAAACATAAATACAAATTAATTATTTGATTAAATACACAATAAATAAATAACAAAACATGAAGACATAAATTAACAAAGAAAAACATAAGCATAAATATATAAATTTTTAAAATTCAATTTCATTCATACTACCCAAACTTAACCAGTAATTGAGGACAAGTATTAATAAGAGATAACCAATATAATTAATGTCATATTTTACATAAATGCAAAATAAATAATTTAATTAGCTTAAGTAAATAAATATAAACATATTGAATGCACAAAGAAAACAAAGAAAAGGTAATTATAAATAAAATTAGTTTAATAATAACGTAATAATAAATAAACATATAAACATATGAATCGTTGGCATAATTTTATTAAAACTTTTGTTTTCAAACGAACTTCTTTTGTTGTAAGAGCTTGTGAAAAAGCATTGCACAACTTCCATGATAAACCTGAAAAAAATGACCAAACAGTAAACCTTGTTTCTTTTGCATCAGCTAAGGATCTATAATTTTGAAATATTTACTGACATCCTCCTTCGCTACAAAATTAGACAACAGACCAATAAATGTCTTCAATAACAAATCAGAATCAAACTAAATTATGTCAGACAGACATTGAAAACTGAATCTTCTTGATAAGATTTAACCTGTTGCAGAAAGTATATATCTATATGTGAACAAGTTAAAATATTAAAAATATATATGTACATGATTCAACTATACATCTTGCATCTGACATAAATTACAACCTATGAAGCCTGTGCAATCTTGTTAATTGGGAAGTGATCACAACATTCCAAAATCTGAAATGCAGAAAATGGCCAACCCTATCTAGAGGCTATTTGTGTTCCTATTTTCCTAGAATTACTACATAGAATGCCTCCCATCACTCTTCTCTTTAGTTGGTCTTTCTTCTTGAATTTCTTCCAACTCTTCATCCTCTCCTCTTCTACCTGCTTGCTCCTTCCAATATGCAACCAGTTTCTTCAGTCGAGCTATTTCTTTTGAAGAAACATTTTTGCTTGGATCATTCACAATTGATCTCACTCGTGATGCATACCTAAATTAGCACACAAGATAATTATTAGCCATGTAAAACTTTGGCTTAATCATGTTCTTTTTTTATATTCTGCATATTATTGCCCCAAAACTACTGAAGTTTTCAATGAAAACAGATTAAAAAATACACATACATGAGAGAGTTATGTGTCTCATCCAAGCTTGATTCTGTTGGAGATACATTCACAAACATGAGAGTTTTGGCATTACCCCCAAGTGAGTCACTCATCAACATCGTTAACTTATGATTTCTGTAAGGTATGTGTTGACCACCAGAAGACAAAGCACTGATAACATCTCCTAGTGCTGATAATGATTTGTTGATACTTTGAGCTTCTTTAAGTTGATTACCTTCTGAACCTGACTTTTTTATTCTCTCTGACCCAGCAAGATCCACAAAACTTAACTGTATGATAAATCCAAATAACAAAATTAACATCTATAATGACTCAAGTTCATCAAATACTAATGTTTCAAACTGCTCCATGATTAATGTTTCAAGGTAATGAATAATGATACCTTTCCCCTTGCAGTTGATTGGCTTTGAAGGTTGGTACTTTCAATGACAATTGATAGTATGAGATGAGATCTTGAGCTTTCATCATTCATTCGTGTCCCTGATGTATGCCGCTGCTCAGATCCCCTCTGTATTATGCTGTTTAATTCCTCCACATTAGAAATGGACACAATTGTTACGTTTTCAACTGCTACCATTCCCTAAGATCAGAGTAAAGTAAAACAATTACAATTAGGGAATGCAATCCATGAATATAATAAACTGTGTAATCCTACACCTTCCTAAGCCAGCCCTTAAAATATCTAGAACATGAATATCAGTTGTTTATAATGAAGAGAAAAATATATAGACATTGAAATGTACATTCACAACATGGGAGAAATCACCTTTGAATCCTTCTTAATATCCAATTTTAAACGCTTTGAATTCTTGGGTAACAGAAGATCTACAAGTGTATCTTGATATAACTCCAACATATATGCCTGCATCAAAGATACAAAACATGTCAACATCAGACAACAAACACAGACTTTTGCAAAACTCATGATCTGTTGTGTTGTGGTTAAGTTGTTCAACATTAAACCCACTGAAAGACAAAGAAAAACATAATTTAATCACTTACCTATGCACAGTAATTATATTTACATTCAGTGGATTTGATGACACCACATTTATAGAACAGAGATAAATATTCATTAATTGACATTTCATTTCACCATTGTTACCTTCAAGGAAAAAGAATACTTGTTACTATCTCTTCTTAAAATCCTAAAAAGTTCTGCAGTGGCACGTGGGGTGAGTCCAGGATTGTTTTCAGCTCCATAGATTGTAAAAGTCTTTCCAGAACCAGTTTGACCATAAGCAAATATGCAAACATTATAACCATCTACAGCAGATTGCACTAGGTACTGCATTGAAAATGTCCAAAGTAAAACATAAGTAAGGAGTTATCAAATTGTTAAATCTATTTCAATGTATCTATTATCTAAAGCAAAAAGCAACTATGGTCTTTAATTTGCTATCTGACACTTGCCCTAGTATCCTCAAATACATCTTCTTGAGTGGAATAACCATCAAATACACGATCGTATATGTGTTGTTTTGCTTTGTCATCTTTCCATGGGTGCTCAACTGTAAACTCATCAACAGTAGTAAGAGAATCTCTTTCTTTGTTTGCAATCTCTTTTTCACTAAGAGGTCTTAACCGACAATAAACTCTTATTTTGCCTTTCATATCTGAAATAAAGAATCAAATTCAAATGCAGTTATTATGTCAGTTATATATGTAAATCTACACATCCACATAGACATAATAAGTCTTGTATAGATACTTTCTGTACACTACCTTCTATGGTATTAAAATATCTCTTTCTTAGAACCTGCTCTTCCTTATACAGCAATTCCATTTCACCTAGTTGAGCCGCTTGCATCTTCAGAATGGCTGCTGTCTGTTCATTCTTTCTATCAATGTCCTACATGTAGCAAAATAGCAATTCATCAATAAAAAAAACTAAATTTATACACCTAAAATGAATGCCAATAGTATGCTAACAAAAATGAAAATAAAATAAGAGCAGAAAACCTCTTTCATTTCTCTCAATTCTTCTAGTTCATCTAAATTGTTCTTCAAAGCAGCCAATTCAGAGTCCTTGACTGAAAGTGTAGACTTGGCCACAGTCAATTCTTGTCTAAGCATATCCAGTTTTCGTTCAAGGTCATGTGCATGAGAGTTCAAATTCTTGCGTTCTTGCTCAAGTTTACATTGTAGAGAACTAATCTGCATTACAGACACCACCAAGGCATTGATTGAACATCATCTTAAATTAAAAAATACGGATTTTAAATAAAATAGAGAGTTCCAATATTCTATGTTACCTCTTCTTCACTCTTCTTCTCAAACTCAAATAGCTTCCGTTCCAAAATCAACTTTTCACTTCTCAAGCTTTTGATGGTCTCTTCAGCTTCAAGCAGCTCACCTTTACATAATTTTAGGTCGTCTTCAAGTTTTTGTGACACCTTAGACACCAACCGAAGTCCAAAAATTATACATTAAAGTGACAATGTCTATTGCCTATACTGTCCGGGAAGGAAATAACAAATGAATAACCTGACAGTTTCATAAAGCATCTTACTTGGTTATCTGCTTGAAGCAGGTCATTTTTTGTGGCGTTTTCAGTAACCTGATTACTCAGCTTGGCCATCTGTGCTTCCATGTTTCTTTTCTCGAGAATTTTAGCCTAGTAGATTGCATAATCATTTAAAAAGGTCTGTAATGTATAAATTAAAATAAGACTGCTTCCGGGAAAATTTAAGACCTTTACCTGAAGTTCCTTATCTTTTTCTAAGCATAAAGACCTAAGTTTGTCACGGTCATCAGTAACTTCTGCAAGACTCTGCTTATCAGCTTTTAAAGACTTTTTTAAGCCATCTAATTCTTGTAGCATTTCCTCTTCTTGTTTATGCTTCTGACGTAATTTCTCTAGCAACTGTTCAACAGGATTTAAAAATATTACAACAACTCAAAGAATGTTTGTTTAGTTCAGCTTATTTTGAAGAAACATTCACTTTCCTTGACAACTTTCCGTTAGTCCTTTTGGGATAAAACAGACTATGATTTCCCTTAGTTTAAGCAGAAACAAACACAGTTAACCCAAATAAAAAGATTGGTGCCTCCAATATATCATTTGTATACATAATTTCGTGCAAGAAACTGGTCTCTTTATCTATAAAAAGTAAAACTCAATTCGAGCCTTGTACTACGGACCTATTTGGATGAATTTTTCATGAAGTCCTTCTAGGAGAAAAATATAAGAGGAAAAACTGAAAATTAGCTTCTCCATAAGCTAAAATTTCTCTAAATCTTTATTCTTAACTTGTGCATAAGCAAATTTTAGCTTATTGGGAAATTAATATCATTTTGTCTTCTTATTTCCTCTCCTAAAGGGTCATTGAGAAGCTCGTCCAAACAAGTCCTAACTCTAAAGTCTAAAGCCAAATTAGGATGAGTTGTTTTACAATGCAATAAACCCTATGGATTTCTTTTACAATGTAATAACTCAAAAGAAATGACTTTTAGTTTTAATGGTTCAGTTTGGAGTCTACTTTATGTCCTACACAACGAACTATGAGCTAGTCTGGATAAAGTTATCAACAACTACTCACAAGAATATAAAAAAATGAATCAACTTTCTCTCAAAGTTAGAACCAACTTGTATCTCACGTTTTTTTTTTGGAAGGCACATTTAACTTATCAAAAAGTTGAAGTGCATAACTTGATTTTAACCTATAGGAGAAGTTCAATTCATTTTATTTCATTATTCTTCTCTAAGAACGAATAGAAGAGTTTATCTGAATTGAGCCAATAACATGTATTACAAGCTTAGACTTACTTGATCAGCATTTGTTTGAGACTCTTCAACAAGTTTTGATAAATCTTGAACACGCTTCTCATATAATTCCAAATTAGAAGGCTTAAAGTTAGTAGAAGTATCCTCATTCAGAGAACCACCCACGGTAGATCGAGCTTTGGAATAACGTCGCAGCATAACATCATTTATGTGTGTCTGAAGGGCTACACAGATTTCTTCTCCCTTCAAAAGAATGATATAATGACATTGATTTAGTGAGGAAAAGAATGAACCAAGTCCACCACAAAACAAAGAACATGCCAATACCTGCTTTGTCTCAAACTGAAATATGTGAAGAACACCTGCAACTCGCATTTTAAAAAATACTGCAGTATTGCTGCTTCCAAATTGCATTATATCTCTCAACTCGGCAGAGTGCATATACTCCTTGGGAACAGGACGGAAAAAATGGACCTAGTAATATTTCATACCAAAAAACATTCAATTAAACTAAAACTTGTTTTGAAAAAGAAGTTTTAAGCCTTGTAAGATTATAATTTAATCATTTTGTTTGTCATACCCCTCTTTTATTGATTCCCAAAATAATTCTTCCAGGCAAGAGTCCAATTGGATCATCAATTTTGCGAACATTGAAGAAAACAGAAAATCCATAAGGAATTGTTCTCAATATATGGAGAAATTGTTGTCTTGCATCATCTTTAGTCACATGCGCCTGTAAAGGGAGCAACATCTTAAATCAGACAAAGAAGAAATTCATACTTTTTCAAACGTAATACAGTTTTCGCTCAAGCAAATACTGATTTCCATGATAAGTGGAAAAGGACTGTGTTAGATGCTCAGAGAATGGTTTTGAAATAAAATGAACGACACAAGCTACAAAAGCAACAAAATAATCATACTCAACACTGATCAAAGGTTAAAGAAAAACAAACAGAAGGGTTTGGGCTCTTGGGAAGTATCTCAGACTCATACCAGTGAATGATAGCAAGAAAGAATGTCCAACTCCCATTCCCGTTTTGCTCGAGTCATTGCAATTTGTCTAGGTAGAAATCGCTCCAGGAATGAATTCCAGTCACTGATCAATACAAAAAAAAATCTGAGAGTTGATAAAATCATAAGAAAATAAAAGAAGTCCCTGACCATAACATTATCATTAAGCAAGAAAAGCTAAACATTTTTGAAAAAAAGTTTATGACAAGATGAACATTGAAAATCACTAACGTGCATGATTCTGGTCTTCTAACAAATCCTATCTCAGCCAAGATTTGCAGTGCAGAAAGCTGGGAAGCGTCATCCTTTCCAATAGGATAGTTACCCAAAATATAATCATGCTGCAACTGTAACAACACATCCATGCAGAACAATCAATATCTTGAAGGTAATTGCAATTCTATTCAATAATAATTACATATAATCTAATTCATTCATACAAGTGAGACAAAAAAGCCATACTTGTACATAGGACAACTGCAAAAACATTGGATCTGTGACAGCTTCATCTGAGTCACGAAATAACTTTTTCTTGAATATTAGCTTACAGTGCAGAATTTCTCCCTTACTTCGTTCTTTAACTGCCTTAAATTCCGCCAGCAGATCCCCGATATATTTATTATCATCTAATCCAATGTACTCCTCTGAGTAACAACAAAAGAGAAGTTTTAGACTACTGATCTCGGTAAGAATAATGATATTAACAAGCACATAGTGGAAGAAAACATGCCATTCCCAGAATCCGGCGACTTGGAACCGGTAACAACTTTACGACATTCAAACAAGCTAAAGCTCGAGTATGTTGACAATTTAATGATCCCGGCAAGTTCCTGAAACAAATATAAGTTAATGGATACAAGGATTTAAACTTGATGAAGTAAACACAATTGAAGCAATCGAGAATCAATTCAGACAGAAAGAGACTATTACTAAGTTTGGATAAACTTCTTAAATATCACATAAATCCTACAGTAGATATATCACATAAGCATTCAAAGGTTTCAAAGAACCTCAACGGCATCAGCAACTGTTGTTGACAAGTCATATGTAATTTCTTCAAATGTTTCATCCAGGAAGAACACTATAGTTGTAAGCTTTTTCCCAGTCAACATGGCTTCAATCTCGATAGGTCCAGGTATTATATGTCTAGGACCTGCCTTGACAGAGTGCTTCAAAGCATTTAACGTATTTAAAGCAAGGGCTCGAATCTGAGGATCAGCAAGCACACCATGTGCTACGTTATGAACATATTCTGACAAATATGCTCCAATGTCTTTACTGGGAGGCATGGACAAAGCACATAAATACATTAGCTCCCATGCTTTAATCAAGCATTCCCTGTTTTTTCAGACCAAAAAGGTATTAGTTACTAGCATCACACATGAAGCACCAAACAACACACAATACAAATAAAATTTACATACCTCTCAGGGTTGTTTCTCGTTTGTTTTGATATCTGGAGAAAAAGTTCATCTCGGAGTTCTGAACGCTTCAAACACTGCTTGTATAATTTACCAACAAGCTCAACTCGTTCATCAAAGTTTAATGGAGTTACACGGTCAGATGAATCAGCTCCGATATATTTCAAAATTATTAAAAATAACTTTGTTGCTCGGCTTGCCAAGTCACTGTTCAGCTTAAGCAAAGACGTAGGTATTGGATCCTGCATGAATTAGCAAGTTATCTTCTCATGTGCCAAAAACTATAATCAACCATACACTATAGAAATGTTGGTATTTGATTACTTTTTGGAAACAAAGCATGTCCTCAAATGTAAATTTCTCTCGAACTTGGGGTCCCACGGATCTTTTTGAAAAAAATCCACGTTTTCCAGCAGACTGAATTTGTTTATGCATCAGTTTCAAGAATCCTTCCACCTATAACAAACAACAACATTATGGAAAACTTGGTGATGATAAACGACAATGCAGTTAATTGAAGCAATAAAGTAAAAACTATCCTTAATGCAGGAACTTAGACGAAACTCATTGAGACACAAATTACTAGAGAAGCAAAATTATTCACGAAAATATTCCAACCTGGAATTTATCAATCAAGGGTACAGCTCCAGCGAGTTCTGCTGGAATAGCACTTGATAGGGTTGTTGGTGTACTGCAATATGCAAATAGAATACGAAGTTACTTATTTGTGCAATCTCCAATATATACCCAAATGAAAAGATGATACTCACGATGGTGCGAAATTAGAGCCATCACTGTCATAGCCATCACCATTGCTAACAGATGCATAGTTGTGTAATGGAGTAGCCTCACTGCCATTGCTAGAACCAAAGGAAGATCTGTTTGTTCTAACACTATGGGCACTGGACGGTGGCACGTCAATGGTCATTTTGCTTGCCAACAACCAAAGCTAAACTAATCAAAAACAACAAAGTATGTTCCTCTTTATGTCCCTCTGCTGCGCGATAGAAACTGAAACATAAGTAGAAATTCCACCACATACACGGATACACCACTTGAGCTTTATTTATCCTGAAATAAAATCAGATAAAAGATGTTAATGTGTGACAACTAACGAGCCAAAAACCTCCCGGGGACAATAAAAAGCCTACGAATTGCAGCCTAAAACCACATTAATCAACAAACACAAACAGACCAAACCATTAAAACGAATGAACAGTCCTGAATTTCTTCAAAAACGGAGAGAAAATAACAAACAGCAAAAACAAGTCAATCCCAGAAACCGAAATGCTTCAAGATTGAACCAGCAAGTACAAGATGAGAAAAAGTCAGAAGCTTGCGCATTTCCAAGTACCTCGCTATATATATTCACCAGCTCAAACAATAAAGGAACAAGGATTGAAAACAAAAGACATGGGAAAAAATCTAACCTTTGCAACAGCAATGAGACTAAATGAGATGTGTTGGGTAAGAGAGAGAGAGACGCAGAGATCTGGGGTGAAGTCAAAGAGAGTGGATTCTGGTTACAAATGAGAGAAAGGGGTGTTCTTGATTTGAGAGGGAAGCTTGAACCAATGGACAAATGGAAGTGAGAGAAAGTCACGGGAGCGTTATTAAACACCAAGGCTTTTTGGGAACTCAAACACCTTTCTACTTTCTTCTTCTTCACTCATAAAACAACCTTCACATAAACAAAACACACAGAACCGATTAGACGACAAATATGAATGATATACACACACCTCACATGGCCACATTCGTATCATTTAACATTTACCATAACTCTTCTGCTTCCATAAACAAATGCCAAATGTTTATTTAAATGAAATTCCTTATAAAATATTTCCTTTGACAAAGTATGCCATTGCAAAAACACATGGACAGAATAAAAACAAAAAACTGCCCCTGCCATATAATTGCAGAGATGTAATAATTTCAATATTTATTGTTGTTGTTAATGCTAACACACAATAACTTCCATGAAATTGGTCTAACTAATAATCAATGTTCTGAAAAATAACCTTTTGTTTACCCTGTGAAGCTATACACTGCATATTTTAGTTTTATGTTTTGAAGAATATATATATTTAAATTTGTGTGCCGTATGAGAATACAATATGTGAAATAATGAATAGACAATTTGAACAAGGCAAAGTGGGACCCACAGTCTTTGTGCAAATTTTGTCCCTGTCTGTCTCCGGCGGGAAGAGGCCACCCAAAAATTCGTGCTTTCTCTTTCTCTCTCACACTTCACTTTCCACTTTCCAGCACAAACCTCTGTGGGTCCAATCTTATATTTGATTTAATAAAGTTATTCAAAATTCCAACTTTGGGTAAAATTTATCATACAAAATAGAAAATTAAAATCAGTTATTTCACCAAACAATTGACTTGCTGCATTAGATATTCAGAAGCTAAAACACTGATTTGAGGATAAAGCATAGTAGAGAACTGTTCATTGGAAACAGTTTTTTTAGTTTTATTTAGTCGGTGGATACCAAATCTCTGTCTTTTTAATCTCAGTAAGTAAGAATGGTGTTAAAAAAAATCAAAGAATCTTATACAATCTGTAAAAAGCTACAAGGGATTCTTTTATATGATTATATATCTCGTTTTTTAGTTATTCATATTTGATAACATATATATAACTAGAAATAAAATCATAAGCTTTGTTCAATTTTAAAGTTTGATATTAAAAAAATAATATTTAAAAGTAATCTTATAATCAGCCAAAACGTTGCTGCTTGAGAGTTATGTTTTGTATCTCAAATATGAAATGTTTTACTCTGTCATCAGAGTTCTTATGTTTGGAATCATATTTATCAACTCTACAATTCTTTTTTGGTCTTGAGTCTCGTTATTTATGAGTACTCTTTGTTCATTGTTATGTTTGGAGCTTTCAGGGCATTGCACATGAATTCAATGTTTGTGAGATAAATTTTTGGTACATACGAATCCTTCTGGGGTATGTTTTGTGGACAAACTATTGATACTGAATTCCAACGTTATTTTTAAATTTTTGGGTTTGTTTAGAAAAAGAATGTTTTTCTATTTATTTGTTACTTTTAATATTCAAGATAATATTAATTATTTGTTTTCAGTTATACTTTACTTTTTATTTAATATTTAACTGATTTGTGTTTATGCATTTATTATGAAGTATAAGTAAAAAATTATATAACTGATTTATTGTCAATTTTGTTTGGAACGGTTATAAGTGATTTTTCTTGAAATCAATATCAATTACACATATTATTTTTCGTTCAAAATTCACCTTCCTGTCTAACTTCTATATTATCTTAAAGGTACAATTAATTACTTTTTAAAACTTTATGCATACTTACAATATTTGTATCTTGTTAGCATAAGCATATCTTCTCTGCAGGACCTGTAAAATTGAAAAAGAAGGTTTAAAGTGAAATGAAGAAGGAATATAAAAAGTTTATAAAGTTTATAAAAACTATTTATTTTTTATTTTTTTCCGGGTACACTCAATAATCACATTGTTCAAATGATGTTATAATGCTTGAATAATGAAAATTAGTGTAGATTCTCGTTATAATGGGAGTTGATTTCTCAAATGTTCAAGAAGGAAAAAAAAATATCAAATAAATTTTCTCCCTCCTAAGTTATTCCTACAGTGACACAAGATGTGTGTTAGAGAGAGGAAAAAAACTACAAGATTTATTGATAATTTAAATTACGTATATTATGATAAATGGTATGGAAACATAAATAGGATATTTGGATCAAGTTTTATTTTAGATACGATGAATTATTTTAACATATGAAGTTTAAGATTAAATTTATCAAACTATTTATGTTGAGTTAATTTTTCTTGAAATATGTTTGATATGAATCTTTAAGGAACTTTAATGTATATGTTATATACATAAAAAGAAGTTGAGATTACTTGATATCATATACAAAATTATATTTATGTTGTGTATTTCCAATATATACACATTATTAAGATAACGAAAATTAAATTTGATTAAATCTTACTATATTAATTAATAAGGTGAATTTTTGCATTCATTTATATATTATAAATTAATTTTATTTCTAGTCGACATAAAATCTTCATCAACTTTTTTATTTTATTTCTAGTCGACATAAAATCTTCATCAACTTTCTTATTTTATTTTTAGTTGACATAAAATCTTCATCAACCTTCTTATAAAAATATCGAACATGGAAATTAAGAACAATCTAATAATAAAATCACAATAAATTCAAATATCGATTAAGATTGTTTATGAACAACTTTTTCTATATTAAGTTTCGAGACATAGTGAAATATAAAATTTAAGTTAAGCTCAAACTTAATAAAATGAAACTATGTTAGATTTTATCTTTTTTCATTTATATATTTTAAATTAATTTTACTTTTTATTCATGTAAGATTTCTAAATAATTTATGAGTTTACATTTATATTGTATTAAAAAATCTTCATCAACTTTCTTACAAAAATATCGAACATGAAAATTAAGAACAATCCAATAATAAAATCACAATAAATTCAAATATTGATTAAGATTGTTTATGAATAACTTATTTTCTATATTAAGTTTTGAGACACAGTGAAATATGAAATTTAAGTTAAGCTCAAACTTAATAAAATGAAACTATGTTAGATTTTATCTTTTTCCATTTATATATTTTAAATTAATTTTACTTTTTACTCATGTAAGATTTTTAAGGAATTTATGAGTTTACATTTATACTGTATTAAAATATCATGATTTAAAAAATTATAAAAATAAAAGTTGATACGTTATTTAATTATTCTCGATAAAAGTTTGTACCGTAATGTATTTTATCAAATAATAAATTATTTAATTTAATAAGTGTTAAATTTGAGTAATTAAAATAAAATAATTATAACAAATTGTGTCACTTTATATATATATATATATATATATATATATATATATATATATATATATATATATATAAATAATCCAGTCACACTTAAAAAAGGTAACTTTTTACACGCACATAATATGTCTATATGTGTGGGAGAAAGATCAGAACCCATCAACATAGCTTTCACAGAATGTTATTCAACATAAATATATTTCTTTTAAACTTATTATTAAATTAAAAAGTTTATTTTTCATAAATTTAATATTATTCTAAAAAAAAATCATTTATAATATAAATCAAGTTTGACACATTCATTAACTGTACATTTTTTAAAAATATATTAAATTATTTGTACACATTCATATTTTTGTTTAATTTTAATAATCTTCGGCATGGATAATATGGAATTATAGTCAAACAATTAAATTAATGATATCATTTTTTATATTATAATATTTGACAAAGGTTTATACGGATATAATAATCTCTTTCGATAACCCTAATTAATTTAATATGTGTATTAAAAATGAGTTTTTTTAACATACACTATTATAGAGATTAGGATTTTGCTAACCAATGTTATAGGCTATCTTGGATTTTATAAAATGTACTTAGTTAAATAAAATATTAAATGAATATCGACTTAACCATCATAAATTATAAATATTATTTTATTTTATTTATATAAAAAAATAATAAATAAATATAATTTTAATTAATAATTTATTTGATATACATTTATAAAAAATAAAAATTAATTAAATTATAAATTAATTATATTTTAATATAGTTAAAACTTAAAATATAATTAAACATAAAAGAAGAAAATTAATTTGAAAGAGTGAAAAATTAACTCTCTAACACTTGTAGAATTTTATCAGTAAAAGTTTGAAACGTTTCAAAAGGACATTGTTTAATTTTTGAAAAAAATATCTCTTTGAAATTTATAATTTTGGTCTATGATGAAAATATTAGACTTTCATGTGAAAATTTTTTCTCTTTCTTGATAACATTTTTGTCACTCATTCAAATTATATTTATTTTTTACATTTAATTTTGTTTTAATTTTTAACAATATTAAAATATAATTATTTTATTATTTAATTACTTTTAAATATTTATAGGTATACATCAAATAAATTATTAATTAGAGTTATATTCATAATACTTTTGTCATTTAGATAAAATAAAATTATATTTATGATCATTAGATCAATTTTCATTTAATATTCCATTTAACTAATGAAAGGGTGCATTGATCAAAACTATTCAGTAAGAATCAAGAGTTAGTAAATGATGAATATATACATTAAAACTAACTCAGTTCTTCTATTTAGAAATATGGCTAGTTACTACTAATTCAGTGGATCTAGCTTCTGTGTGCTATGCTTTAAAGTTACAATTTTAAATGTTTCTGACAAACACACACCTACTTGTTAGAAAATCTAACTTTTTCTTAATAATGTCAAGCTGTATCCAAATCTGCATTACAATGACAATAAATGACAGAACCATACACATTCGCATCTACTATATGTAGCAAACAAAAAGAAAACAAATATATGAAAACACAAGAAACAAAAATTGACCCATTCAGAGTTGGAGAGTCCAGATCAAACACCAATAAAATATTAATCAGTGATTAATATGTATCAGTGTCAAGTGAAACCTTAAACTATTAGCACCATATCCATGAAAAAAAAAAAAACATGTAAGATCAGTGTGCCGGCTAGGGCCTGTATAAAGTAGAAAAACAAGAGTTTCTAGATATATGAAGAAGATGATAAGAAATGAATGGTTTCAATTAATGTGCAGTTATAACATTCACGAGACTGTTCACTGAATGAATATTTGACACCCAATTTCAGCTACATTTTGCACCTGCAAAACAGTTAAGCTTTTTTGTTTTCATTGCAGAAAACCAAATATTGACAAGTTATACTGAAATGGAACCAATCTTTAGCAGTTACCCTACACCCAACAACTATGGCAGTGCAAGCTAGGGTTGTCTCTGTCTCTCGGCAATAAAGATGAACATGAGAAAGTTGAGAGCAATGATCTTTTACAGGGCAATTTGGTGGTCCAAATTGCTGTAACACACATCAAACAAACTAATGTTGATCAAAATCAACGAAAGTTGTTGGTAAAGGCAAAACTTTTGGTAACTAACTAGAAGAAAAATATATGCTGGAAATGATTAAAAATTCCTTTGAAGCCATGTGAGGATAATTACTTCAAGTTTACAACATGCATTGCATTAATTGTCAACAAACAATGAATCATGTAGGAATAATCTCAACTTTACATTCTAGGAGAGGAAAAAGTGTTGTTTAATTGGATACTCATGATTTGTAGCATTCAATGTCTGATTTGCTCCACATACTTTGCTAGATTGATTTTGATTTCAATCATGTTTTGGGTTAGGCTGATTTTTGGCAAAGATTGTTATAAACATTTTATATAAAATATTTTTTTGTTAATTATAATTCAATGCATTATCTATAATTGACCTGGAATTTACAAACTTTCTTATATTGAGAAATATATATCTTGAATATAAAATTAAATATCAATTGATAGATAATCCGATAGACCGATAACAAGTGTATAATATATTCTGATTTCGACTCAAGTTTGTTCGGCAAGCATCGTTAGGAACAACGATCGTGCTTCCAAGGTATTGTCCCTCCGTCACGGTTTTATTCTTAAAAGGCATCTCAAATAATAGAGGGAGATAAGAGTATTTAAACTTCATTTGACCTCGACTATTAAACTATGTGAGACTTATTAAATTTACTGAAAGATAACAGATCCAAAAAAACAACTCTTGTTAAAATAAGTTTCAAATGATTCTAATAATATCTTGATAAATAAATTTTAAGTATAATTCAATTTTAGAAAATTGATTTATAAGATAAAATTTACTATCCTTTAATATAAATTTACATTATCTATAGATCACATAACATCTTGAACATTTTCTCTTATTCGATCGACCACCACATTGATTATCATTTGTGAAAGATTTTATTATGTGATTGTGGAAAAAATGATGTAAGCCCTTCTTTTTGTGATTGTGGAAGAAATGTAGGATACTGTGTTGAAGTTTCCAGTTTTGAAATTGTTTGTTAGGAACAAATAGTACGTTTTTTGTTTGGTAATTAAAAGAAGTACAATGAAATCACTCTCTCTTTAGAAGTAGGTGAGGAAATTAGAGGTACATAACTCCAGCACCAGCTGGGTTTGTCAGATTCGTGCGAATTCTTTGCCAATTCCAGGTATTCATTTTACTGACACTACAAATGTGTCGGTTTTTTCGAACATAAAATGTTTCGTACGAATGATTTAGAAGCAGTTTTGATATGCCCCATTGGATGAAGTAACAAAAATGTGAGATTTTCACTTTTTTTTAGTCATTTGCTTTTCATTTTTTCTTTCTTTCTATACAAATCACTCAAAATTTTCGAAATTGTTGTACTTTATGGTTTTTCCTTCTTTTTTTCCACCCTTTCAATCAAGTCGTTGGTGTGTCATTGAGACACCAACCAAACGATTAAATCAAGGTTTCAACTTTTTGCACCTTTTTTTTTTTGGGTCGGCCTCCATTCATTTCAGATGGTTTTTTTTTTCAGCATATATAGGGTACATTTAGTAAATTTTGTTGAAAAACACGAGGCTTTTTCTTTGTACACCTCATTCTTTTCTTTTTGTACTTCCATATTTTTCGTCTCATTTTTTTTTATTAATCAAGAGTTTTATTTATCAAGATTATAAAAGTATCATCATGAATTGCACGTTTTGAAATATTTTTTTCCAAATTGTCTTATCAGAAATTATGTAAATGATGCTTAATTTAAATAAATATTTTGGTGTTTCACTTGAAGACAGGAAATGAAGAATGTAGATAACCTGTGATGGAGAAAGGGAAATGGAATAACTTTTGCTTTCCACATTGAGATCCATTGTGCTTCTTCCTGCACTTCCAATGATATCTCATGTAGCTCAAGTCTATGTGTTGATTACATTTATAACCTTACAGACCCGAGTAAGTAAGTGAGGTAATTAAAAAAGTTATTATCCAAATGTAAATAAAAGTACAAGTACCTCAACTTAATGTTATTTAATCACATAAACTTAATGAGAACTTGGAACTCGAAAAAGATTTAAATTTATCATTGTGTTAATAAATATACATATAACTTAGGAAAATTATTTTTTAACAAAAATATTGTGACAAATATTTGACAATGTCGAAGTGACAGATGAAAGAAATTTTTGGTTTAACTTAAAAAAAAGTTTAATGTGACTTAAAAAGTAACTTTGTCAAAACTAAAAAATATATTGTCAAAAATATCAAATTTCTATAACTTAATATCACATTATTTATATAACATTAACATCGAAAACTCATTAATTGATAAGTCTTTAATAAATTTTGTTAATCACAATTTAAGATATCTGAAATAATACACTGTATTTAATTATTATATGTCTGTTACTAAATATAAGTTATTCAACATTCATATACATTATAATAAAAATATGATGTTATTTTATGCATTAAATATTTGTATTTATTTTAATTCACACTACATTTGTTACAATGAGTTATTACAATAATCGTGTGTTATAATAAAATCTGTTACAAGTAACATTATAAATAAATAAAATTCAAAGAGTATGAAAACAATATTCTATTCTAAAAGTTGATTTTATATTTTATGTATGCTTTTAGTATTCTATGCTGTTATTAGTAGGGATGGCAACGGGGCGGGGCAGGTACGGGTATCATGATCCCATTCCCATTCCCATAATAAAAATTCATCCTCATCCCCATCCCCAAACCCAACGGGTATACAACTTTTGACCCATCCCCATCCTCACCGGGTAATGGGTATTTTCTTATACCCATACCCATTTTTTTATTGTTCCATATATCAATTAAATATTTTTTATAAAAAAAAATTAAAAATCACACCAACGGAATCATGATACTATCAAAATATTCAATATTAAAATAACATACTCTTTTTGATTTTCATGATGTCAAATATTAAGAAAAATATTATAATAGTATAAATCT
>Ga0214542_1001915_pt1 | contig 43066 bp, 24 predicted proteins | sample CNSS1metaG_FD_160096 | JGI IMG/M metagenome (GOLD analysis project Ga0214542, IMG submission 160096) | Root nodule microbial communities from cowpea collected in UCLA plant growth center, Los Angeles, California, USA - CNSS1 | ecosystem: Host-associated > Plants > Roots > Nodule | place: USA... | reverse complement strand
GCTCGGAGATGAGCAGCTCAGGGTCGAGCAGAGGTATCCACCACAAGTGCAAGCATCCGCTGAATCCGACCAAGTTATACGTATCCGGATGAGTCGAGTCGAGTCGTAGTGTATTGAATGAAGAGTCGTAACATGTTTGGTTGCTATATGGATATGGGATGATGATGATGTATTTGACTGTATGATGATTATGTGTTGGCTCTACCTTACCCGTTTTGTTGCATGGTTGTATTGTATGTGGCTGTTCTTTCTTGCGATGATCATCAATTTGATTGATGGGAGCAGATGGGCGAGGTTCTCGTGGTCGACAAGGGAATGGCGATCCCGCTGCTTAGCCATCGGGGCTAGAGTTATTTTATTCATGTTATCTCTAGGGCTACGGCCCTTGTATCGTTTTACGTGTTTTCCTACTCTACATTCTTTGTTAGTTGTGCTTTCAGCTTTCCTTTGGCATCGTGATGTGCCCGGCTTTTGTAGGGGTTGTGTTAAGGACCCCAAGACTACACTGCTATACTTTTATCGCGTGACGTTTCCTTTAATTTCGTTTAGTAATTAAATGGGACGTTACATTTTGTTGTTTGTAATTTTTTATTCAAACATTACACTAAAAATCATATATAAAACTCAAGTGATGCTTTTAGTTCAAACATTACACTACATGACTTTATTCTAACGTGTTTTATGGTAATATTTGAGTTGTTTACACCATTTGATATATTTATGCTTTGGTATTAGTCAAAAACCACGTTAAACGTTAAATAAACTTAAAAAAATTTGCTTAAAAGAACTACAGTCACACATTTCTAAAGTTGAAAGACTAAATTGGATCAACGTTTTGAAAAGAAATTAATTGCAATTTTCATTGAAAATTAAGAGACCAAAAACATATTTAACCCTAAAAACTAACCATTTTTATGATAAATCAACATGATAATAATAATATATTTTTTGACTAGGTTAACCATTTCTGTTGATATATGATATAAAAGGATATTAATCAAACTACCCAGATTTGACCATGTATTCTGTTAATACACGATAACTACACTAACAAATATATCTATTAATATTATTTAGCCAATTTAGGACTAATAATGCTAATTGAGCCTTGTTCAACCAAACACTTTATGGTGTGTTTGGATGAAGTAATTTAATAGAGTAATTCATTTATTTAGAGAATTTGAAATTCTTCAAGAAAATTGACATGTTTTGATGAGAAAATTAAAAGAAAATTGAAATTAAGAAATTTTAAAAAGGTATTTCAAATAAATAAAATAGTAGAATTTGAAATTTCTCAACTTGTGGGATCGTTCATTGCTCAGAACAAAAAAAGTCCACAAGTCAAAAAAGTCGAGTCGAGTCGGCCCATGCTGAAGGTCCAGCAGAGTTGGCTCGGTTGAAGGTCGAGTTGAGCCGAGCTAGCCCAAACTGAAGGCCAAGCAAAGTTGACCCAGGCCAAAGGTCGAGCAGAGTCGACTTTGGTTGAAGGCCGTAACGAGATGGCTCTAGACCAAGTCGACTCTGGTCGAAGATCAAGTTGGGTCGACCTTGAGACGAGATGGATCTGAACCGAGTTGATCTAGGTTAAAGGTCGAGCCTAGTCGCCCGTGTCAAAAGTTGAGCCAAGTCGGTTCAGACCAATATGGTCAAGTCAAGTCAACCCGGACCAAAGGTCTAAACGAGATGGTTTTGAGCTGAGTTGGTTGTTGCTGAAGTTTGAGCTAGGTTGACAAAGGCTGAAGGTCGAATTGAGTTATCCTTGACATAAGGTTTAAACTAATCTAACTTAGTTGTAGGTTGAGTCAAATTAACTTGGGCTAAATCAATTCGAATCGAGTGAGGTAGAATCAATTCGAATCGACCTAGGTCAAACCAGCTGTGGTCGAGCTAAGTTAAGTTAGATTCAAAACTAGAGTTGAATTTACTATAAATTAGAAATTAAATTGCTTTATCCAAACAATAAAATTGAAATGTAAAATATTTCATTTACTTCATCCAATAATTATTTAAAAAATTAAGATAATTTAATTACTAGGTATTTCAATTTTTTTAAAACTATTGAAATCATTTATCCAAATACAAGGTAAATAATATATTTGTTGGACGGGATAGGTATAATAATAATAATAATATTATTATTATTATTAAGGTATGATATTAGTCTTGAAGACTAAGAATTTTAAACTTATAAAATAAAGGTAAAAGATAAAAAAATTCTTTTGAGTTGAATTATATGTTTTACTTTTTTTAATAAATATATGTGACAATTTCTAATATTAGACACGTGTTGTTTATCCAAACCTTAAAATTAAAACTTTCATATTAAAAACGTAATTGTGTGCTTTTAATATATCAATTGAGTATCAGCAGCAATTAATTGAGTATCCGCAACTTGGTGATATATAATTTATATATTACAAAAGTAGAATTTTAAAATTATATATTTTGGCAATTGTCGGTGCTCAAGTCACCAATACCAATCCAGTTTTAGAACTCAGTGCATTTTATCTATCAATTTTTGTGTGTGATGATAACGCCCACAACAACGTCAATGAAGAATCCGGTTGGTCTAAGATTGATGATGTTTCTGCTGTGTGTGGTGTCGCAGGTTGTTCACGGTGAACAGAAAATGAGATGCATTCCAGAGGAGAGGGAAGCACTGCTTCAATTCAAGGCTGCCATTGTTGATGACTTCGGCATGCTCTCTTCTTGGACCACTCCTCACTGCTGCCAATGGGAGGGGATTCGCTGCACCAATCTCACCGATCATATTCTAAGCCTCCACCTTCCCGGCGAGATTCGTGTTGATGTTGAATTCGGAGAATATGTCTATGATAAACTCTCTTATAAATATATGAGCGGAGAGATCCACAAGTCGTTGATGGAGTTGCCACAATTACAATATTTGAACCTCAGTTTCAATTCTTTTCGATATCAAAGAATCCCAGAGTTTCTTGGTTCTCTCAAAAACTTGAAATACCTTGATCTCTCTTCATGTAGTTTTCATGGAGAAATTCCAAGGCAGTTAGGCTCTCTTTCTCATTTGAAATACTTAAATCTTGCTTCGAATTATCTGAACGGTTCAATTCCTCGTGAGTTTGAAAATCTCTCCCAGTTGCAACATCTTGATCTTGGGTACAATTATCTTGAAGGAAATATACCATCTTATCTTGGAAATCTCTCCCAATTACAACATCTTGGTCTCAACTGCTATAATTTTGAAGGAAATATACCGTCCGAACTTGGAAATCTCACCAAGTTGGAACAGCTCTATCTTGGAGGAGAAGGTATAAAAATTGAAGATGGAGGTCAGTGGCTCTCAAATCTCCCTTTTTTAACCCATTTTTCCTTGATAGGTGTATCGATTCTTGATCGTTCTAATAATTGGCTGCAAGTGATTGCCAAGCTACCCAAACTAAGACAACTAAGTTTAGTTGATGGTAGTCTTTCCGATCATTTCATTCTCTCATCCAAACCGTCTAAGTTCAATTCTTCTACTTCCCTCTCTGTCCTTGATCTTAGTTGGAACACCTTAACGTCACCAATGGTATTCCAGTGGGTGTCAAACATCACTTCCAACCTTATTGACCTTAACCTTCAGGGTAACTTCTTAGAAAGTTCCACATCAAGTCATTTTGGCACGCTCAAGAATTCGCTTAGGCATCTTGACCTCTCTCATAATAATTTCAAGGTCATGGATTTTAAATCTTTCACAAATATATGCACCTTACAATCTCTAAACATGGCTTCAAACTATTTGCCTGAACACCTTCCCTACATTCTTGGTAATTTGTCCAGTGGTTGCATTAAACACTCATTGCAAGATTTGAATTTGGGAGATAATCGGATCACTGGCACTTTGTCTGACATTTCAGTATTCACCTCTTTGAAAACATTGTTTCTTGATTCAAATCGGTTAAGTGGAAGGATACCTGAAGGTGTAAAGTTACCATCTACTTTGGAGAGTTTGTCAATCAGCTCAAGTTCATTAGAAGGTGGAATTCCAAAATCATTTGGGGATGCATGTTCATTACTCTCCTTGGACATGTCCGATAATAACTTAAGTGATGAGCTTCCGATGATAATTTCTCACATTGTCTGGATGTGCTAGATATTCATTGGAACAATTAAGTCTAAGTGGCAATCAAATCAATGGCACCTTACCCGACTTCTCCATATTCACATCTATGAAAACATTATATCTTAGCCACAATAAGATAAATGGAGAGATTCCTAAGGAGATTCAATTTCCACCTACATTGGAGTGCCTGTACATGGATTCAAATTCTTTAAAGGGTGTGTTGACTGACTACCACTTTGCTAATATGTCTAAGTTACAACATTTGGGCTTATCTAACAACTCATTGCGCTTGGCATTTACCCAAAACTGGGTCCCACCTTTTCAATTGTTAACAATAGAATTGGGATCTTGCAAGCTAGGTCCAACATTTCCCAAATGGTTGGAGTCGCAAGAAAAATTTGTTAATATTGACATTTCAAATGCTACAATATCAGATATTATTCCTGAATGGTTTTGGGCTAAATTACCTCTACAAAAAGTGATGACAATGGATATTTCAAACAATAATCTACAAGGTACAATTCCAAATGTTTCATCAACATATGTTTCTACATCCATGTTACTTGGATCAAATCAATTTGAAGGTTCTATTCCTCTATTTCTACGGAATTCTCATATTCTTGATTTATCAAAAAATAAATTTTCAAATCATCTTTCATTTTTATGTAGAGATGGTACAATTTCAATTCAAGAACAATTAGACATTTCGTATAATCATTTATCCGGAGATATCCCAGATTGTTGGAGACAAATGAGCTCACTAGTTTATTTAGATTTGAGTCATAATAACTTTTGAGGAAAAATTCCTACTTCAATGGGATGGCTTCTTAATCTTGAAGCATTGTTGTTGAGTAACAACAATTTAGTAGAAGGAATCCCTTTGTCCATAAGAAATTGCACAAATCTAGTAATGCTTGATATGTCAGAAAATAAATTATCGGGATCTATCCCTGATTGGATTGGAACAAAGGAAGATTTGAAATTTTTAAGTTTGAGAAAGAATCAATTCTTTGGGAGTTTACCATTTAAGGTTTGTTGTCTAAGAAACCTTCATCTCTTAGATTTCTCAATAAACAACTTATCTGGAAAAATTCCTAAATGCATAAAGAACCTTACTTCAATGGCTAAATTAACATCTTCCATATATTATGAAAGTCATTCATATTGGTTTAACCAAAGCATGTCATTTGACTTAAATGCATGGTTGACATGGAAAGGTTCAAAACATATTTTTATGAATGAAGGTTTGTCACTTTTAAAAAGCATTGATCTCTCAAGTAATCATTTCTCAGAAGAAATTCCTGTAGAAATAGAGAAATTAAGTGGATTGATTTCATTGAATTTATCGAGAAACAATTTGATTGGAAAAATTCCTTCAAACATTGGAAAGCTAGCATCACTTGATTTTCTTGATTTGTCAAGAAACCTACTTGTTGGTTCAATTCCTTCAAGTCTTGCTCAAATTTATGGACTTGGTGTGCTAGATCTATCACATAACCATCTAATTGGAGAAATCCCAACAGGTACACAATTACAAAGTTTTAGTACATCCACTTATGAAGATAATCTTGATCTTTGTGGACCACCACTTGAGAAATTATGTATTGAAGGTGGGTCAACACAAGAACCAAATGTTAAAGTTCATAAAGATAAAGATGAATATTCGTTGTTCAATAATGACTTTTTTATAAGTATGGCAATTGGATTTATTATAAGCTTTTGGATGGTATTTGGCTCGCTCTTATTGAAACGTTCATGGCAACGTGCATATTTCAACTTCTTAAATAATTTAGAAGACAATGTTCATGTCAAGATAGCAATCTTTGCTAGAGTGCTTAAGCTCGAGAAAGATTAGCAGGTAATAATATTATAATATTATATAATTATGCTCTCTTTGTATATTATATGTGCATTATCATATATCTTTTTTATTATTTCTACAACATTTAATTAATTAAAATAAAACTAACGTATAATTTGTATGTTAAATATTGAACCAATCTTTACAATTCAATTAGTTAGTTTTGAAACTAGTTATGTCAAAGACATAAGATTTATTGCGCAAGAGCAATTAAATGTGTAAACATGCATGTTAACTAATCAAGATCATGATTTCTTGCTTGTTTGAATGTTGAATGCATTTAGTGTTTATTTACTTTAAAAAGTAATAATAAAACTATGTCCTGGACAACCTTTTTTCAAAATTTGAATGAAAAGTTTGCATGATTACGAAATAAAATAGCAATAACATCATTGATGTTCAACACTTGATGGTCTTATAAAAAAACAATGGTTTCCCTTGCTACCGTGAAATCATGTTCTTTTCCATAGTTTTTTTTATCTATCATTAGTTTTTTTTTTTTTTAATTAACTTGATTATTATTCTTATTACTCCAAATTTTAAACATATCAACTATATTTTTCTAGTGAATAAGAATGGGAATTTTGTTTATTTTAATGTACACATTTCGAATAACTAACATTCGTTGCATTTTATTTTTCAATTTTCAGGCACTTGGAATCCATCCTCTTGTACGACTCCATCTTTCAAGCCAATGGTTTCTTCAAATTCCCTTAGTATGCTGATAAAAAAACATCTTCACTGTCAATTGGAAACTATAGTCTGCATGTTCTTATTGTTTGAAGTTTTACTTTTTATTAAATTATAAACGTCATTAAGCATTGTGCTTTTGTAGTGAAATATAAATTATCATACATTTTATTAATAATTCACTCTTACTTTTCTTATAATCCAAACTTCGGTCTGACATATTTTTTAGTTAATTACATTTCATATATTTGCTTAAGGAAAGTTTCATCATCTTGAAGAGTGCTTTTGTTGCCAATTTTGTAAAACACTTTATGGAGAAATTTTATACGTATAACGTGATGACCACCGTTTTAAACTTATTTATAGAGATTAAATATTTACTATATACATATAGTTGATCAAAAACTAAAATGAAAAATAGTCATTTTAAATTCAAGACATCTTAAATATTGAATATAAAATAAGGGTGTGTTGCAAATGAAATTATAGAATAAGTTCAGAGTTGAGAATAGAAAGTAAAGTAGAGAAATATATTGCCAAGGATGTGCGAGTTATGTCAAACAAACATCGCATAATGTATATAATAATGGAAATTTATATTAAATTTGGGATGTTTTAAAACCAAGAAATCGCAAAAGTAGAATGATGGAGGGGTTGATGATAGAATGCAGGATTTCTAACTTACTCCTGACATGACTTCTTATCATCATCTTCATGTGTGATTAAGCAAACTTTTGAAAACCTAATATTCTGACTGGGCCATTTAATGTTATAAATGGGATATGTATCCCTGAGCATATGAAAAATAAAGTAATGGTAAGTGTGTGATTCAGATGGGAAAATTTTGATAGACCAAACAGAATTCTTGAAATTTCAGTTTGGAAGAAGGTCAACGAGACAAAATGTTAATTATGCAGTTTCAACGTCTTTGGAGAAAGAAACCGTCCTGCGGACTCACTGGAATAGTACTTCACTTTATTTATGTAGACATATTCGACAGTGGTGTAATCCAGATAAATAAATAAAATATTAATTAAGAATCTGTGAACTAAATTATTCCATGCATAATATTATTTACTTGTAAATTGAAACAAGAAACACTTGTTATTCCAAACCATTCAAGTTATTTAGAAGCTCAGCTTTTCTACCAAAAAAAACTGCTTCAAGTCTGAAAATAGTTCATGCAAACTACAACAGTTCAACATAGAAAAGAAAAATATGGTCAAATTGATAAACCAAAGATCAAAAGTGGGTGCAAATCATGTCTTGGACGGTGATTCAGTAGAGGTAGCAGGAGGAGTATCTTTTCCTGATTGCGACGAAAGTGTCTCTAGTGTCTTGTGAAATTCTGTAGGGAGAGGAGGTGGTCGGTGGAGAGGAACATGCTTAGGAACAGGTGCATCATTCTCAATCACCTCACATTCATAATCATCTGGAACACCCCACGGTTCCCACTCTGCATTCCAAGATATACATTCAATATATATCAATCATATTTCTAATCAATTGATGCAAAAACATTTCAAGGCACGCATGTAATTTAAATTTAATCTATATATATGTTGTGAGTTCTAAATTTGGTTTATATATATGTAAAAAACTCATTAAATTTATCCTTTTAAGTTTAGACTATCAATTTAGTCTCTGTCACTCTGAATACCCTTACGAAATCTTATTTTGGTGCTCATACATGTACATTATTAATTTGGTTGTTTTACGAGCAGAACATTCTTAATTGGGATGTGTGTAACACATTCTTAATTTGATCCTTTGCACGTAGAAACTAGATTAAGAATTTGCCTCGGCTAAACCTTCTGTCCAAGCCACTTGACTCGACCTTCGGTCGACTTGGCACAACCTTCGATTGTGCTGACTCGGCATGACCTTCAATCGTGTGGACTCAGCTCAACCTTCGGTCCAGGCCAACTCAACATGACTTTAGATCGGGCCTGACTCGACTTCACCTTCTACCCAAATTCTACTCAACCTTCGACCTAGACCCGACTTGGACTCGACTAGGCTCGACTCGGCTCGACTCGGCTCGACTCGGCTCAACCTCTTCGACTTAAAGGTTGAAATGTGTCGACTTTTTGGACCTATGCACTTTTTCATCCTAACCAATGATAAATTCCACAACTTCTAAAATTTCAATTTTCTTATTTTTTGAGTGAATTTCAAATTCTATTATTTTAGTTATTTAATATACTTTCTTAAAATTCTTCAATTTCAATTTTATTTTAATTTTCTCACATAGACAAGTCATTTTCCTTCAAAGAATTTCAAATTCTTCAAATAAATAATAAATTTGCACATGCATGAACAAAATTGAGATTCATAATACATATAGAGACTAAGTCATAAATATTTGTTTGAATGCAGAACATATTCTTTCGTATTCACTTTTACATGCAAAAATGTTATTTTGTTTTTACTTGGGTTCCCATTCTCAAAAATTTGAATAAGAGTGAAAACAATGTTGTCAAAGAATTCCAAAATAATTATACTTTTTCATTATTCCATGACGAAAATTTTAGTTCAATGTCTGGTTTAAAGTAAAAATAATGAAACTTGAAACGGCAAGTTAATTTTTGTTATATAGTGAGAAGAATGATTATAAAACAGCAAAAATTAGGAGATACAGAAAAAATGTAGATTTGAATTAAAGCAAGGAAGAGTCAAAGTTAAAACCATTGTCAAGAAATAACAAAAGACTTTGGAACTAGGCTGCATTTGTGATAAAAGGAAAAGCCAACAACTGCCAAATTCATAATGCGAACAACCTGGATTAGCAAAATTCAAAATACCCTAACCAAGGTAAAATCCCCTTTCATATACACAGTATACACATGTGGACAAAGAGCACTAAAATTACTACTCAACCTATTTCAGACCAAGTTGTCACACCAAGACATACAAAAAATTTTGTAACAAAATAATCACGATTCAAATCTCAATTCAATAACCATGTACAAAAAAATCAAGGCTAACTACACTTAGATTTGTAAGCTATAAAGACCATAAGTTTAGATGCTTAAAAATTAAGGAATTTCTCATGCACATGATCTTAAGTGAAATATATTCAGGACCATCAGGACCAATATTGACCGAGCTGCATTATATACTAAATGCTCTTATAGTTTACAAGTTGTATAGGAAATAGTTTACAACCATGACCAGCCTAGGAAATAAATAGGTTAAAGGATAACAGAGGATATAGTGACCCTATAATATATCATAATGGGATAAGTAAATCAGGAGATGAAATGTACATGCAACTTTGTTCCACACAATAATTTGACTCATCCACTTTTAAGCAACAAAATCAACCGAAAATTGATATCAATCTCTAACAAAAGTTCAAACGTTTATATGAAACTAGAGTATATTCATCCTTTGCAATCAATAGCTAATTATTCTTACACAGAAATGAAACTTAGTGCAATTTCCTAGGAAGAAAAAGCTCAGCTAAGGTAAAGTATCTCCCTTCCACTTATCACTATCCCCTCCCAAATGTTGCAATGATATAAGATTCTCTTTCCTGTCAACTTTCTTTCATCCAGTTAAGATTGCATTACATTTGAAAAAAATGCCCCAAAGTTAATGCTTGAACTCTACCCAATACAATTAATATTCTCTAAATGTATTATGAATTATTTAAGTATTACCCATTACTTTGGCGGGATTTTTACTATATTGGTGCAATTTGGAAACAAAATAACCAAAATAGGTAAATTTTTAAAAAAGTACGAAGGTACCCACCTTTATAAGTTTAAAAAAAATTAACCATTCCAAATTGCACTAGATTGGTAAATTTCCAACTTCGGCATTGTACAGATATTCATAAATATTGTGCACAATAGGTACAGATTGTGGATAAAAAAATGGAATGCTCACAAGATGTAACTACACATTCATAGTTTGAACAGGCTAAAAAATTCTCATGGGCAGTGAAAAGTAACAAAAATGAGGAAGTGGTTGCAGAACAATTGCTAGGCTTGAAAATGTATTTGTTAGAAAATTGCATGTACAGGAGAATATATATTCAAAGGAGTTTTGCTCCCCTTCATTTAGTTCAAACTCTGATTGGCCTGGGAGAGAGCATAATGTATAGTATAGACGGCTTTGATAGAGCTATGTTACGGAATTTTGCATAATGTTGGTGATAAACATGACTGATGGAGAACTAACTGACTTTCACATTGCATTTACTATCTTTATCGTACCTCTGACTCAATCCAAAATGTTTGAGCAGGATAGCATAACACAGCACAATTACTATTAAAATGTCACTGATGATAATGTTTGAACAAGTATTTGAAAATCTGTAAAGCAATGCAAAGGTTTTAACACAAGATCAAGATCCTAATCAGAAACTGTGAGAATAATACAAGTCCAAAGGATTTAGTATGGTCATACTCTTATCACAAAAATCAACAGTAACCTTAGATGACCTGCCAGCGGTCATTTCATAGAACAAAAATTTTAACTAAACCTAAGAAATTCATCATTTGCACGACCACATTTGCTACCGCAAAAGCCGCATTTTTAGCAATTCTATGCAATATCAAGGATCACGACGAAATTGAAATTGCCAATTAAAACCGACAAAAAAAAAATACAAAAGTCGAATCCAGATTACTCTACCATTAGATTAATTGATTTCACAACCCACACAGGATCATCCACCAAACCACTCAACGGGAAATTCATAACAAAATATTTAAAGAAAATTAAATAAAAAGGAAGAAGCAATGGAGAATACCGATCATATAGGAAATGAGCTTGAGCTCATCCTGAGCCTCTTCGATGAGTTCCTCGACCTGGCCGCAACCGAGCCGTTTCTCGATGGCTTCCCAGTCCTCCTCCTCTTTGCACACGCCCAACCGGTGTTTCGTGAAGCTCTCCACCGCCTTGCGGTAACCCTCGTCTTCTGGAACCTTCTGGATCTCCTTCAGCGTCTTGCTGTAGAGTCCGATCAGCACCTCCCTCGCGTTCGGCACCACCTCCAGCCCCACGATCCCCGTGGAAGCCTTAACCTTCGCCATCAACGGCCGCGCCACCGCACGTAGAAACATCTTCACTTACGATCTCACTCTTCCCCAATGTCTCCAAACACGATGCTGCTGTTCGAGTCTCACAGAGAAATGAGAGCGTGCGTGGCTTCGAAATGGAGAAGCCCCCGATTGGGCCTGTAGCTCCTTGGCCCAAATGGCCCAAATCGGGTGGGCTTGTAAATAGCCCGTTTCCCAAAGGCTTTTACTTTTTAATTTGAAACTTTCCGGAAAAGAATAAAGAAATTGCTAACTTTAATACATTAATATTCAATTCAATCGGATTATTCTTTCATAAATCAGTATATAAAAATAGATATTAATATAAAATTATTTATATATCAAATTAACATAATATTTTTTTTTGGATATACTAAAATTTAAATAACTTAATTTTTTTACTATCCCATTTTAACAAAATTTGAAACAAAAAATTCATATAAAACTATAATTTAACCCTTGATAAATATACCTTTTATATATATTTATTGAATATGTAATTAAATGGATGTTTTAAATGAAAAACAAATCTTAAAATGATAAATTAGAACAAACAAATATAACTATTAAATTAAGATTAAAAATTATAAAGGGATAAGATCAGAACTCAATTAAAGAAAATTGTGTCTTTCTTCTCTTTCCCTTACCCTCCTCTAATACAATTACACTTATTTTTATACTTGTTTTCGTGTTAGCAAAACAAAATATCAAGTGAAAAGAACTATGCACGAATTAATTTTAATTTGGTTTTGATCTGATTCTTTCTTATTTTTAGTGTTAATTTGATTGTTACAACGGTTGTTCATATTAAGAGTTGTTTTTATTTGAAACACTTGTTGTAAATATAATTATAGAACATCAATTTTGCACTACAAAGAATAATTTTCTATCATGTTTTCTCAAAACTAAATTAATTGATCTTTTAACTCGTTAAAAATTAACTGTCATATTATTTTTGTCTTTCAAATATTACTTTGACTAATTTGATATTTTATAGAGACCCAAAGGTTTTGCTAACATGTGTATTAATATAAATTAACCTACTAAAGCAGATGCAATTTTTTAGCATATACAAGACAAAACTGTTGTATTTAAGGCTAATACATCATGCATGATTTTTTATAGGATTTTTTTTTTTTAATTGATGGTTTGACCTAAAAATGTAAAATTGGAAAATGAGAAACTCTCATCTCATTGCTTGCCCCTGCATTCGTGGATCATTCCCATCGCTGTTCAAAAACATTGGGTTAAATATGTTTTTGGTCCCTCAAGTTCAGTGAATTTTAGAATTAGTCCCTCATTAAAACTTTATACCAATTTAGTCCATCATCTTTCAAAATGCGTGAATTTAGTCATTTAAACCAAATTTTGTTAAGTTTATCTAACGTTTCAAGCACATTTCATGATAGTATTTAAGTTAACATTAAAGCAAAAATGTGTCAAACAGTATAAATAATTTAAATACTATCATGAAATGCGCTTGAAACGGTAGATAAACTTAACAAAATTTGGTTAAAATGACTAAATTCACGCATTTTGATATATGAAGGACTAAATTGATGAGGGACTAATTTCAAATTTCACTGAAACTTGAGGGATTAAAACCATATTTAACCCAAAAACATTTTATTTTCTCCTTCATTTTGTGTTTAAATGAGAAACTTTTAGAAAAGTCTTTCATTTTAATTAAAAAATTTAAAATCTTTTATGACGAAATAATTTATTTGGATAAATAGTTTTAAAGTAAATTGAAATTAGAAAGATTTGATTATTTAAGATTAGATCATTTTAAATTATACTTAAATAAGATTTTGATTTTTTTTTTTGTATTTTTTCCTATCAAATCCATGTCTTTTTTTATTTTATTTTTCTTTCTAGTTTAACACCATTGTCTTGATATTATTTTTTTATTGATAGAGTTTTCTTTTTCAAGTTCAAATTAATTATGATTATTTTCAATCATTATTTTAATTTTTTTCGTTAATATAAGTTAATATTTTTTTTAAAACTGACGAGTTTTTTTCAAGATAATTATATTTTCCGATCAGTATTAAACATAATTATTATAGTTAATATCAATAAATATTATTTTCAATTCATGATAATCAGGGGTTTGTTTTCACCAAACATTGATCAGAGTATAGGTCATGCTTATTTCTTGATTAATGTGAATTAAGATTTCCTTTTAAACAATATTGGCGAATATATTCTTAACAAATGTTAGATGAGCTTTCTTTTTATGGACACCGGATACCAATAAGACTACTTTTTTTGGTGGAGTGTTTTTTAGTTAACATTTATATCGATTACTTTTTTGTTCTTGAAATTATTTATTTATTGATGTGGGTCAAAATTATTTCTCAATTCATTTTTGTTATAGTCTTTTTAACCTACATCATATTACAAGAAATTCTTTAATTACTAACGAAAATTTTATAAATGGACATAAATTTGTTGGTAAAATAACATTTAGTAACAGATTTTATATATAAAAATAAATATGTTCATATTATCCCTTGTTAGATTAGAATTTTAATTACTGATGAAAAATATTCGTCGATAAAATTCGTAAATAATTTAAAATTATTCTGGCAAATTTCTTTGTTTGTAAATTTTATCATTAAAAAGGCACTATAATTCTATCAGCAAAGATTTAATGGTAAAATAAAATTGTGGTTAATGACAAAAAAAATTATCTCTAAATTGGGTGTCAAATTTTCCATTCAATCTAACAAAATATGTTTATTAATTAATTTCTTAATGCATGTTGACAAAATAAAATTTTGATTACCGATGAAAATTTTGTTGGCAAAATCAGTTGGAAAATTTAGCACTAAAATTTTTGTCCAATATGTTGAAATATGATCCACAAAAAGAAGAGGAGTAGAAGAAGGAATGAAAGGAGGTGGAGGGATGAGGTAGTGTGTGTGTGTGTATATATATATATATATATATATATATATATATATATGTGTGTGTGTGTGTGTGTGTGTGTGTGTGTGTGTGTACGTGCGTGCGTGCGTGTGTGTGTGTGTGTATAATCAATACCAGTACAGAGAATCAAAAAAGTTTACATTCAATCCCAACACAAGATAGTTTAGTTTCTCATGATAATGGATCTAGATATATAATCAATACCAGTACAAAGAATCAGAAAAGTTTACATTCAATCCCAACACAAGATAGTTTAGTTTCTCAAGATAATGGATCTGAAGGATTTTGGAGTTGTTCTCCCCCTCCCATATCTCTTACAAAAGATATTACATAAGTGTCTATGATGCAACAGTCACTGAGGAAGAGAATGGGCCAATTGAAGTTGACAGCACTAGGCCCAAAAGACATATTACGAGGCCATCAAATTGGGAGGATTACGTGCATTAAGAGAGTTAAATTGTTATTTTGTCTTTTATGAAATAGGAATCTTTTCTGTTACATGGTTACCGTGATATGCGGAAACCATAATGCATGTGATAAAAGCAGTATAATGAACCTTTGAATGGGAAGAATATTTTTACACTGAAATTCTCTTTTCTCTCTAGAGGCCTGGTACCTCGAATACCAGATTTCTTTCCCTTTTGCTATCATTTGGTGCTTTCAATGACGACACCTCAACCTTCTGCCATCGACCTATTGATTGAGCAGGTCTCACGTTTGACCACGCGCATAAACGACCTTTCTTCAGAGGTTGCGTCTCTTCAAAACAAACCAACCCCCCACGCATCGTTTTCGAAGCAAACCCCTAAAGTTCGGTTGGACTGCCCTCGTTTTGATGGTTCCAATGCCTTCGATTGGATTTTTTCGGTCACTCATTTTTTCGACTATCATCAAATTCCAAACCTCGAGCGTCTCCAGATCGTTTCCTTTTACATGGATGGTCCTGCCCTTAGTTGGTTGCAGTGGTTGGAGCGGAATCACCTCCTTCGTTCTTGGCCAGATTTCTTACAGTCTCTTGAAACGCGCTTTGCTCCATCGCGCTTTCACAATGTTAAGGGGCGTCTTTGTAAGCTTACTCAAATTGGGTCAGTTTTGCAGTATCTAAACGACTTTGAAGGACTGGCAAACAGGATCATGGATGTTCCCCCTTCGTTTCTTCTTGAGTGCTTCATTTCTGGACTTCTTCCGGACATTCAACGTGAGGTTCTCGTATTCCAACCGGTGTCTTTTTCGGAAGCGGCAGAGTTGGCCAAACTTCAGGAGGATAAATTCAATTCCATGGTACCTCCTCCTTGGAATCCCATTGTATCGGTGTCTCGTCCCCTGTCGACGTCTCGTTCCTTACCGTTGTCTCAACAACCACCTTTGCTTTCCCAACCGGTTATGCCAGCTATCCCATTTAAATGTTTGTCCGCTACAGAAATGCAGAATCGACGTGATCGTGGTTTATGTTACAACTGTGATGAAAAATACAGTCCTGGTCACTGTTGCAAATCCTGTTTTTTCCTTCTAGTGCATGACGATGATGAGACAATACCTCCGGATTCCCTTGTAACCGAAAATACTACTTCACCTCTACCTGACTCCGTTCAGTTAAGTCTAAATGCATTGTCGGGTCATTTTAACTCGAAAATGTTTCGTGTTACTGGACAAATCTTAGAGCATTCTGTTCGTGTTTTGATTGACAGCGAAAGTTCTCATAATTTCCTTCAGTCTACGCGCGCCTATGCATTGGGTCTTCCTTGCAGTACCACCACCCCACTGTCAGTAATGGTTGGTAATGGTCATGCTCTAACTTGCTTTCAGGTGTGCACTCAAGTTCCGCTCGTAATCCAGGATCACGCCTTTTTGGTTGATTTTCATTTAATTGATCTCTGTGGACCTGAAGCCGTGCTTAGGGTACAATGGCTTCGCAGTTTGGGTCCTGTTTTAACGGACTATGAGAAGCTTACGATGCAGTTTATGTTGTCTGGCCAAATGGTCAAATTGATAGGTGATATTAATACAACATCTTTACCCATTTTGGTTCATCATTTACGTCGATTGTCCCAATGGGGGCAGATTGCCGAATGTTTTCATCTCACTATGCTACCAATCGTGCCTTCCTCGGTTGAGCTGTTTTGTGTGATACCCACTGATAATATGGAATTATCTGATTTACTACAACGTTTCCAGTTCTTATTTGAGGAGCCTTCAACCTTACCTCCAGAGCGTCTTACTGATCATGCTATTACTTTGTTGCCTAATTCTACTCCTGTTAAAGTTCGTCCATATCGTTACCCTTATTCGCAAAAACAAGAAATTGAAGCTCAAGTGGCTCGCATGCTTGCTTCACGGGAGATTCAACCTAGTACTAGTGCTTTCTCTTCTCTTGTTCTCTTGGTTTAGAAGAAAGATAACACTTGGCGGTTCTGTGTGGACTATCATGCCTTGAACGCTATCACGGTTCCTGATAATTTTCCCATACCGACCATTGATGAATTATTGGATGAATTGGGTGCTGCCATTTGGTTTTCCAAACTGGATTTATTGCAAGGTTATCACCAGATTCGGATGAAGCCAGAGGACATTCATAAAACCGCTTTTCGCACTCATGATGGACATTTTGAGTTTCAAGTTTTACCTTTCGGTCTTTCGAATGCGCCTGCCACATTTCAGACCACCATGAACGCCTTATTCAGACCTCATCTCTGCAAGTTCATCATCATTTTTTTCGATGACATACTTATCTATAGCACGACGTGGGAGGATCACTTATTGCATTTGCAAATCACTTTTGAATTATTGAGTGTTAACCAATTTTACTTGAAATTGTCCAAATGTTCATTTGCTTTACAACAGGTGGAATATCTGGGACATGTGGTAAGTGTTGGATCAGTGGGACCTGATACTGCCAAAATTAAGGTCATGTTGCAATGGCCACCCCCTATTCTGTGCGGACATTAAAAGGCTTCTTGGGTCTAACGTGGTTTTATCACAAATACATTCGGGGCTTTGCTTCTTTGGCTGGACCCCTCACAGATTTGCTTCGAAAGGATGTTTTTCATTGGTCTCTAGAGGCACAAATCGCTTTTGACAAACTCAAGTAGGTGATGTCCACAACCCGAGTCTTGGCATTACTGAATTTTTCAAAACCTTTTGTTATTCAATCAGATGCTTCAGGCATTGCCATGGGTGCGGTTCTCTCTCAAGATCAACGACCGATTGCTTTCTTTAGTAAAAAGTTATGTTCCAGGATGATGCAAGCATCCACCTACTTATGTGGATTGCACGCCATAGTTGCAGCCATTAAAAAGTGACGTAAATATTTATTGGGGCACTTTTTCATCATTCAAATATATCACAAACCTTTTAAAGAATTATTGACTCAGACCATCCAGACTTCGGAGCAATAATTCTATATGAGTAAACTCCTTGGATATAATTACACGATTCAGTATCATGTTGGCCATTCTAATGTGGTTGTTGATGCTCTTTCTCGCATCTCTGAGGAAGACAACTCTGGCCATTGCTATGTGTTCACTATTCCTCATTTCCAATTTTTGGATGAATTGCGCACCACTTTACAACGTGATGACACTTACACTCAGCTTTTGAATGGTATCAATCAAGATCCTGTTGCGTTCTCTGATTACATATTGCAGGATGGGTTAATTTTGTATAAAAATCGCATTTGGCTGCCTTCTACGTCTCTTTTTCGTGAGATTCTCATGCAAGAATTTCATGCAACCCCTTTGGGCGGACACTTGGGTATTGTTAAGACACTCCATCGGTTGCAAGAAAATTTTTTTTGGCCTTCTATGACTAAGGATGTAAAAACCTTCATTCGTCAATGTGTGGTGTGTCAACAGATTAAATATGTGCCTCAGAAACTTGCTGGGTTACTTCAGCCTCTTCCGTTGTCGCATCGTGTTTGGGAAGATTTGGCCATGGACTTTATTACTGGTTTACCACCGTCACATGGGTACACTTCCATTTTTGTGGTTGTTGATCGTTTCTCCAAAGCCGCCCATTTTGCCATGCTTCCTACTGAGTTCTCAGCCTATCAAGTGGCTATGCTTTTCTTTGACGTAGTTGGCAAACTCCACGACATGCCCAAAAGTATTGTTTCCGATCGTGACCCTTTATTTCTGAGCAAATTTTGGCAAGAGTTATTCAAAGCCAGTGGCACACAGTTGCGAATGTCTTCTGCTTACCACCCACAGATCGACGGATAGGCAGAGGTTCTTAATCGCACTCTTGAACAATATTTACGTGTTTTTTGTCATGCCCAGCCATCAAAATGGAGTCAATACATCCCCTAGGCTGAATGGTGTTACAACACTACTATTTATTCGGCTACGGGTTACACCCCATTTGAAGTTGTATACGGTCGTTCTCCTCCTTCCTTGCCAGGGTATATTTTGGGCCACTCTCAAGTTGAAGCTGTTGATCACTTGTTTAGCTCAAGATTTGCAGAAAGCTCAAGATCGAATGAAGGCAATGGCGGATGCTCACCGTCGTGATGTTCAGTATGAGGTAGGTGCATGGGTTTACGTCAAACTCCGCCCATATCGCCAAACTTTGCTTAAGGATAAAACCCCACAAAAACTTGCAAAACGCTATTTTGGTCCATTTCAAATTCTCAGTCGGATTGGCCTAGTGGCCTATCGTTTAGATCTTCCGGACACTTCAAAAATTCATCTGGTATTTCACTACTCTGTTTTGAAAGCTCACAGTGGTTCTCCTCCTCAGGAACCAGGAACACTACCATTGGGTACTTATAATAATGGACCCTTACTTAGTCCATTAGTTATTTTAGGCACTCGTGAAACCACTACAAATGATTCGCCTCAACTAGAAGTTCTGGTGCAATGGCAAGGACTCTCTCCCGAGGAAGCTACGTGGGAACCTTGGGGTGATATCCAACGTACTTTCAACCTTGAAAACAAGGTTCTTTTGCCTGACGTGACGAATGATGCAACAGTCACTAAGGAAGAGAATGGGCCAATTGAAGCTGGCAGCACTACGCCCAAACGACGTATTACGAGGCCATCAAATTGGAAGGATTACGTGCATTGAGAGAGTTAAATTGTTATTTTATCTTTTATGAAATAGGAATCTTTTCTGTTACATGGTTACTGTGATATGCGGAAACCATAATGCATGTGATAAAAGCAGTATAATGAACCTTTGAATGGGAAGAATATTTTTACACTGAAATTCTCTTTTCTCTCTAGAGGCTTGGTACCTCGGATACCAGATTTCTTTCCCTTTTGTTATCAGTCTAAGAATAGTTCTAGAGAAAAGCCAAAATTAGTATATCTAAAACAAAACATGACTCTATTATCATGAAAAATATAACACAACTTCAACTTCAATTAAGGTGATAAGCTATTAAGGGTTACTCCCTTGGAGGGTTTTCTCTTTGGCTTAGGCTTTTGTTTTGATGGTCAACGCTAGAGGTTTCCTCCCTTATGTTGTGTTTGTTTCTGATGATGTCTTCATGAGGAAAAAAATGGGTGTTCAGTGTGTTTGTTTTAGAAGAAATGCATTGAAATACGAGCAAGAATTTGAAGATAAGTAGCAAAGGAGTGTCCCTGCTATGGAGAGAAGAATTGTTGTGAAAGACAGTCACCATGTTAAAATTACGCATTTGCCTTACAATTTTAATTGTAGCCATTCACAATCTTAACTTGTGTTTGACCTATGAATTTTTGTTTTTTTTTCCTAACACACAATTATAATTAAACTTTATGATAAAATGAATAATAACAAGTATAATAAGAATAATAATTTATTATTATTATTATCAATTAAATAATAATAATAATAATAAAAGTAATTATTTTAACATAATTTACATTAATTATTTTTTATTTTAAATTATTTTTATGATCAAGGATAAAATGGTAATCATATAATTTTATATATTAAAACATTTTTTTAATATATGGTACCTATCACATCATACATAAACTTTCACACGTTTTCATCTCAAATTCACTCAAATCATACCATTCTGCACTTAATCCAAACAACCATGCCTCCACCTCTTTCTCCTCTCAAATATACTTAAATTCATTCTATCAAATCCATATTCAAATCCAAACACACCTTAGAGTGTTTTCTTCATGGTTCATCTCCCTACTTTAGTGCTCAAGGTTTCCTAGTTGTGAACATTTCCTCTTAACATTTCCTCTTGTGGCTCAGCACCAATATCATTGCTTAGCTACAAAGGTCATATTTGAATTCTTTCTTAACCTGTATTCAGTGTTGAGTGTTAGATTTGGGCTTGGCTGCATCATTCTTTAATTATTTCAAAAATCTTTGTAAAACACCAAAAATCCATCAATTTCATGTTTTTCTAATTTTCAATACCTAATTTTGTAATTTTAAACAAAAAGGGGTTTGATTTACTAAAGATTGTATCAATTTTGTGAAATTTAAGTGTCAAAAACATACCAAAACAAGTAAATTAGACACTTTTCATAAACAAAACAAATCAACTAAGAACAAAACAAACCCAAATCCAACTTCACAACAAAAGGAGACAACCAAAATGAAATATACACCCAAAATAAACCACACAATCACAACCTTAGGGTTAGGATTCAATCGACAACAAACCTCTGTTGAGAATAATTAAGGCACACCTTACATTGCATAGCTTATGGCACAACAAGTGGGACACCAATGGATGATTAGTAAAAATTTGACCCACCTCATGAGGAAAAATGAAATACAAAATAAAAAATTCAAAGCAGTAATTTACCAAACTATTTTCCTCTACACAAGTCTATGGGTCTGTGATTTGTTAAAAAGGATAATAAACTCCCCACTTGGCATAGTGGCAAATGGGAGTAACACTAAAATAAGTGTCAAAACGTTGGTACTCTTATAATTATTGAATGCTCTAAGTTTGTAATACGCGTTTATTGAGTTTCTTGTAACTTGTACAAGACAACTAAGTGTAAATGACTAATTACCTCAAAGTTTGCATTAAACATTTATTGAGTTTCTTGTAACTTGTACCAAACAACTAAGTGAAAATGACTAATTACCTTTTATTGACTCTTTGCATATTTTATAAACAGTCCTGCTAACCGGTGCCTAAGGACATTGTTTAAGGTGTAATTAATGAAATTAAATTTTGTAGAAGTTCAAAGTTAACTGTGATATTAAATTTTATTGACTTTTATTACATATCTTCAAAAGGGTCTTGCTAACCAGTGCGCTAAGAACGTTCACTTCTAATAAGTAACACTTTTATATTCACTTTAGTCTTTCATCTTTATGAATGTTTAATTTTAGTTTTTTTAACTAAATTTTATTAAGTTTATTTGACGTTTTAAATGTGTTTCTCAAATATTATTCATACAATAAAATTCATAAAATTATAAATATATATATATATATATATATATATTATTTTATATTTTCAACTAGTTCATTAACTAATTTTAAAAAAATATTTTGATATTTTAACTAATCATTTGGAATCATAGAAGATAAAAATTTATCAAATGTAAACTAATCAAATTAAAAAAGACATGCTCCGATACTTGGTTGATATTTGTGAAAAAGATGTTCATGAATTTTTTTTTATGTTCACATATTTTCATGGATACTTATGAATATTTTTATATTGTATTAACAAATTTAAATAAAGTTATTTAAAATAGTTTTTAAATATTAACTTATGTAAAAATAATAATTTTTAAGTACAATTTAAATTAAATTATTTAATAAAATATTAATGTAAATAAATTTATATTTTCTTTAAAACAATTTGAAATGAATTACACCAAAATATAATTTAAAAAACAATTTAATCTATTAAAAAAACTTCATTCATATATTTAAATAAAAATTAAAAATATATGAAACAAAGTTTAAACCATTATTTATGATTTATATTTCATTCACAGATAATATTTTTTATTACTTAAATTTTAAAAAAATATTCAATAAAATTTATTAATAATTATGCAGTAACTGGTATTGCATTTGTATCTGCTGTCATACTTCTCTTCTTAATAAATAAATAATTAAATAACGTATTTATTATCTTTGTAATGGATCTGATTTGTGAGTAACGTATATAATTTATTTTTTGTATTTTTGTTAAGAATTGAATTTTAAGTCTAATTCAACTTCACAAAACTCTGGTTCTAAGGTAAGTCATTCACACTTCCATTCTTAGTTGACCTTATCTTTGGTTGATGTCAGACTTCCAATACATACTCACACTGAAGTATATACATCTCAAATGTAGGACTAAACATTAATAGGTAGTTTGATAATGCGTGTAACGATATGTCTAACAAGTAACAAATTTTGCTAAGATAGACGCTATCTAAACAATACTATGTTAAAAATTGAACTTTAAGTCTACCATAAACTCACAAAATCGGTTTGTAAGATAATGTTTGCATTCACACTAACATCATAAGTTGACTTTATTTGGTCGATGTGAGATTTCCAACACATCCCTTACACCGAGGTATATACATCTCAAACATAGGACTAAACATTAATGGATAGTTTGATAACACGTGAAACGATATGTCTAACAAGTAACAAATTTTGTTAAGATAGACTCTATCTAAACAATGACTCTGATACTATGTTAACAAGTAAACTTTAAGTCTAATTCAGTTTCACAAAACTGATTTGTAAAGTGAAATTTACATCTATATTTATATTATAAATTTTTCTTATCTTTAGCCGAAATGAGAGTTCTAACTTTTTTTATAGAAAGTAATATTTTTGAATAGTTTAGTGAAACAATTAATGTGCTTTTAATAACAACATTAATAACAACACAAATATAATTTTAAAAAATTAATCTTCTAAAAAAACTTCAATTTCATATATTTTAATAAAAAATAAAAATATATGAAACAAATTTTAAATCAATTAATGATTTATATTTCTTTTACAAATAATATTTTTTATTACTTAAATTTAAAAAAAAAAATTATTAATAATTATTGTGAAGTAACCGATACTATTTGTATTTGCTGTCATACTTGTCTTCTTAATAAATAAATAATTAAATACTTTAAATAATCATATTCATTATCTTTATAACGAATTTTATTTGTGAGTAACATATATTTTTATTATCTTTGTTAAATATTAAATTTTAAGTCTAACTCAACATCACAATTTGTAGAGTAAGGTTTGCATCCACACTTACATTCTAAATTGACCTTATCTTTGGTTGATGTGGGACATCCAACACATCTCTCACTTCGAGGTACAAACATTTCAAACATTAATGGGTAGTCTGATAATGCATGAAACAATATGCCTAACAAGTAACAAATTTTGCAAAGATAAACTCTATCTAAACTAGGGATGTCAAAAAAAAAAAATCGTACTCGCGGGTATCTGTAGATAAAACCCACCATGCCTAACAAATGGATATTATAAATTGATACTCACGGATAACGAGTACGTGTATTTTTTATACCCGCGTGTTAACGGGGTGGGTATGAGTATCATAGTATATGTATTCGTGGATACTCGTACCCGCTATACTCTAATTTAATTTAAAAAATTTAAAAAAAACATGATTCAAACATTAACACATTGATTTTGAATGAGTTATTTTGTATCAATTAGTTTTAAAAAATCTTCATTTCATTGTAAATTGTCATTCAACATTATTTAAAATTTGCACTTTATTTAAAATTTATGAATGTTATACATTGTATTTTTATTTGAATTTATGGTTAAAATATGTTGTAAAATATTAACTTTTTCTTTTGGAAATACCCGCATGTATGCATGGATATTAAAAAAGTATGTGGGTACTCACACAACGGATATGGATACAGGTATGAGACAAATATTTATCCAACGGGTATAGTACGGGAAAACTACTATACGTACCCTATCCACCCCATTGACCTACCTAATCTAAACAATGACTCTTATATCATGTTAAGAAATGAACATTAAATCTAATTCAATTCCACAAAACGGATTTGATACCTTATTAAGGAGTGAAGTTTAAGTTTAATTCAGTTTCATAAAACCGAGTTGTAATGTGAGGTTTACATCTATATTTATATTATAAATTTGTTTTATCTTTAGTCGATGTGAAATTTCTAATATAGAAAGTATTATTTGTGAATAGTTGAGTGAAACAATTAATGTGCTTTTAATAATTCTATGCTAAAACTAGTATAAAAGGATCCTTGGTGCCTCTGTGACAATGACAACATTGTGAAATAAACTTGAAAACATACCATAAAAAAAGTGTGCGGAACTATCTCTGAATACTTATTACATTAAGAAAGGTATGTGATTATTTATTCATGAGTTTTTATAATAATTTTCTTGATTCTCGAACATACTTGTTCTATTGATGGAACAACCTAAGATCCAATCTTGTTCTCTTTATATTTTTGGCTTTCATCTTTTTATAAAATTTCTTTATTCAAGAGTTAGATATGTGTTTCCTCAATTTTCCATTAAACATGTTTTTGAGCAATAATTTCTCGATTTTTTTTCACTAACTTGTCATGATAGTACTTTTTTTCCTATCTAACAAATTTTTATTTGATTTCAATCAATAAAGATTTTCATAAAAAATAACATTTTTATACTCTAATTCTCTTGTTCCGTTTTGTTATTATACATTAGTTTAAGCTATAATAATCTTATTTTTCACCTTTTTATTCAAATTGAATTAATTATTTTGAAAGGGGTGTAAAATTAGGCATATTTATAAAATCAGATCAAACCTAACAATTCAAAAAAACTTCAAATTGAATCGATTAATTTGGATTGAACTCGTGGGCTAATTGATTCTAACCGAAATCAATTTAACCAAATATAAGTGTCATTAATTTCGATAATATATTTATGATTTATAAATCCATATAATCCAAACCAAACCAAAAAATAACATTATTTGTAATTTTGTTATACTTTTACCCTTTTCATTTAACATCTTACAGTATTTTGTAAAAAATTTACTATTTTTTAGTTGTCCTAATGAGAATTTATGTGTGAAATTTTGGTGTATCTTTTTTTTCTAATATTTTTACATGTTTATATAATAGGAGATCCAATACGAACCAAATAAATCACTTGTTGATCAAATTAATTATGATATCATAAAAAAGGAAAAAAGTTTCTTAAAAAAATATTAATTTGACAACTGAGCATATTAAAAATGTAATTAATTATAATTTATAGTAAATATTGAATACTATTAAAATATTACTATATAATAAATATTTTTATGAAAACCATGCACGTGATGAATAGAAACTGTTAACAAAAAATAGCCTAAATCTCATAAAAATTCAATTTTAATAATACTTTTGTTTAATCAGGTATCAGATATGTTTGAAGAGAGATTCAGAAGTTTTGCATGCAGCATTCACAGTGTGGGGTTTGTTAAAGTTTTGAAGAGACCAAAAGTGAAAATGAAACAAAATTCCAAGCATGAAGATGAAGAGTCCCAAAGATGCAACAACAAAACTCAATAGTCCTCAAAGATGCAACAACAAAACTCACATACTCCGGTTAAGGTTGTGTGAGTAATATAAAAAGGTTATATAATATACCTCAAGTACAACTAGGGTTAAGCATGACAAAGAAGATAATTATGCAATTATTTTCTACATCATTGTTTAACCTTATTTGCACTATGAGGATTTCAATAAAAAAAATTATTTTATAAGAATAAAAATTTATATATTTACAAAAAAAATTATATATAATTGATTTTAAAATAAAACTATTTTTATATTTATAAAAAATATAATATTTTATAGTTAGTAATTAGGTTGACAAATTCTGGGGGACGAAGAACATATTCTTGTTCTAAATTGTTAACCCCCTTCCCACCCCTCAAATATAAATAAATAAATATATATATTAATTTATATTTTTGAGAGTGAGATTAAAGTTGTAATGGTTCAAAGGTGGGGAAATCAGTTGCATATATTTTGTGTTGAATTATTTATTTAGTTGGATATGGAGAGCCTTAGAAGGGTTTATGTTCATATTCTTTTACCATGGCAACAACTTTGTTGAGAGGTTGGGTTGTATGTTGTTACATGGTATGTCATTTTCTTTTATTAACTTTTTCCATATAAGGAAAAAGGAAAATTGATCTACAATGTATTATTTTGTGTAATGTGACGAAGTTTGAAGTTTATGAAATAATGTGAGCATTATTTTTGTTTATTTTTTTTTTGTAAGCCAAATTTTTTGTTTATTATTTTTTTAATTTTTGTATGATGAGAACGTAAATTATGAAAGCAGCAGAATAATAGTTTAATAAGAAAACTTGAGAAAATGAAAGCAAACATTTATTGAATTAGCCCCTTATTAATAAATATATTAATTGTTATTTGTTACTTTTAATATTTTTAAAAAAGTTAATAATGAGGTCTCAACTTATTCTCTCTCATGTGGATATATTTATTGTGTTTAATAGTGAACAAAATCACTTTCCTATAAAAGAAAAAAAAACATTATGAAAAAGTGTCACATTTGTGATGTTTAGAATTGTAAATGATTGTAGTTAAAAACGCTACAAACCAAATTTCTAACCATGAAATTAATTGCTAGGTCCACATTATATATTTTTGGAGTTTCACATAACTTGCAAGGATAAATTATATTTGTAATTATTTACATATCAAATTATCCCAATATAATTAGATCTTTAAAATTTGTATTTGATATTTATTGATTTTTTGTGACTATATGATTGGTTAATGTTCTAAGGCATCAAAATGTAGTAATATTCAATTAAGTAATTAAATATTTTTGGGCCATATAATATTTATTAGATATTTATTGAATTTCATGTAGCTTGCACTTGTCATTTTAAGATATAAAAGATTAATTAGTGTTTAAATCATAAGAGAGTAGTGATTATATTAATTAATTTTGATAATAAATAAAATCTTACTTAATAACTATTAATGCAGTTTTATTTTATTTAAAGGATAAAAATACTCTTAAGTATTATGAGATTGCGTTTAATATTTTATTTAATATTTATCTATAAAAGTTAAAAAATAATTAAATAATAAAATACCTATATTTTAATGTTGTTAAAAATTAAAATATAATTAAACATAAAAAAGTTTAAATTAATATAAAAACCAACAAAAAATAGTGTTAAAGATATTAAAAAAATTTTAAAAATAAAATAAAATTAGACTATCAATTTGAGATTTCATTGAATTTCTTTTTTCTAGATTATTGATAACTTAACAAAAGCCCATATATTAAAAAAATCAATAATATTTTAATATTTAAAATTATTAATTATAAATACATAAATTTAGTAATATAAAAAAATTGATGACATAAACTTACCATAAAAATTAAAAAATACTTATTTTGTATCAAAATTGTTTAAAAATTTTAAAAGAATTTTATATTTATAAAATTTGTTATATAAATTTATATTATTTGAATTAATAAATTTAATTATTTTAGTTTTCGATATAAAAAAAAATAGTGAAATAGTAGAATTCTCCATATACAAATATAAATATATTGAATTTCTTGGAACTTGCATCAAACCTATAAACTACTAAATAACGTTTATTGTATTTTGTGCTTTCAAATTAAATTTCAGTTAAACATATTTTAATCTTTGAATATTAGGTTAACATGTTTCTACATTAATTATTTATTGATTTCTTGTAACTTGCACCAAACAAGTAGTAGTATATAAGACTAAATAACGCTTATTGCATAATAAATTCTAGAGTTGTCAAAACGGGTCATTCGACTTAACCTAGCTTGACCCGCGATGGATTGGCTATTTAGTGGGTCAACCTAACCCGGCTCACTTATTAGCGAGCCAACAAAATTAAAACCCGACCCGACCCATCACGGATTGACGGGTTAAACGGGTTGGCTCACTAGCTCACTTAATTAAAAAAAAACACAATTTTTTTTCTTCAATCCCAAGAAAACTAAATTATAATTTCGGTTAAAATCTAAATAAACTTCAATACAATCCAAATAAAATCCCAAATTATGTTAAACTCCAAATACAAACCAAAATCACAAAAACATAAATTACTATCTAACATCAAATCATTCTTGTCACTTATCAAACTATAGTATTAGAGTCTTCAATGGATAAATCCACAACATTTTCATCTCTTGAAGCATCTTCTTTATCCCCATCTACAATAAAACAAGAAAAAAATAATGTTAACTAATAATATTAAAAGATTAAGCATTAAATAATTAAATTAATTTTATAGTACTAACAATAATGTTACCTGTTAGTTCAAAACAATACAACCAATTTTATGCTAAAATGAGTGTCTCAACATTCTCTGGAAGAATGGAAGAACGATATTTGATTAACACACGAGAACCAAGAGTAAAAACAGACTCACTATATATACAATATATATAAATATATAATATATATATATATAATATAATATATACATAATATATATATATATATATAATCTATATATATATATATATATATATATATATATTATTTTAATATTTAAAATATATTGGCAGGTTGGTGATCCAACTCGGCTCATCACGGGTTCAGTCCAAATGAGCCAGGTTCTTAACGGGTTGGGGTTTAATTTTAACCTGTACTAAAATTTGTAATTTTTTTTCAACCCAACCTGACCCGAACCCGTGATGAGCTGGGTTGACTCGCGGGTTATAATCCATTTTGACGACTCTAATAAATTGTTTGTATTTTCAAATCTAACTTTTGATGTTCTTAATTTTATAAGAGATGGACCTATACTTAAATTGAATTTTATTGGATTTTATTTTAATTTAAACCATTCATTTAGCCAAGTAGAAGTAGACGAAGGGTGTAGTCAAGAACATTCTTAATTTTTAATTGGATTTAATTTTGTTTTAATTAAAATTTCATTAAAAGAAATAATAGAGTTGCATCTGAAAAAGAAAAGGTAAAATTTTAATTGCATTAACTTTTAATTAAATTTAGATTTTATTTGAATTGAATTTATTTACCTAAAACAGACAAATAGTGGTGCAGGGGATAATTAATTTGTGTATTATATTAGGCTAAATTATTCTTTTAGTTATTATTTTTCTAAGAAGTACAAGTGTCTTCTAGTTTTTTTTTATTTGTCTGAATTCATTCTTGATTATTTTAAAAGTAATTTAATTTGGTCAATTGTCATTAGTTCTCACAAATCATGTTAAAGTTAGTATCACATGTCAATTTGTGGTTTTTTAAATTATATTTAAATTATATTTTTTTTGAATTTAATTTTATTTTACACATGTCACCTCAAGGTTTTGTCATGTGAAGAGAGTCTCAATTTGATCCTTACATTTATTTTTTATTTTTAAGTTAGTCCCAACTTTTTTAGAAAATAAAATAATATTGTTTCTCTTTAAATTGAGACCTAATTTAGTTTTTGTGTAAATCTTATGTTGATATTCATACTAAAATTGAAACTTTTATTAAATATTTATAGAAACATTTTTAAACAAAATTTAAAATCTATACGAAATATTTAGGTCAACTCATGGGTGAATTAATAGAGTTAATACTTGAATCTTGAGTTATACTATTTAACTTATTAATTTTAATTTGTTCATGTATTTTGTTATTGCATGATTTGTGTTCCGTTTCAAGTAGATTTAATAATCACATTTAAACTCTAACTAACATGATTTCAAACATGTATTTCGTATAATGTTTAAAATTAATTATTAAATATTTCTACAAATATTTAATAAAATTGTTAATTTTATTAAGAATATCAACATAAGATTTATACCAAAAATAAATTGAGTGTCAATTTTAGGAGTAACAAACTTGCTTTCTTTTTACAAAAATTGGGACTACATACTAAAAAACAAAGTAGATATCAAATTGAGACTATCTCCACGTGACACAACCTTGAAGTGACATGTGTAACTAAAATTAAAATAAAACAAAAATTTTAAAAACCATAAATTGACACGTGACACTGACTTCTAACATGGTTTGTGAAAATTAACAGTAATGACCAAATTGAATCACTTTTAAAAAAAGTAAGACCAAATTGAGACAAAAAAAAATTGAAGGACCAACTTGACACTTCTTGACAAAAATAATGGCTAAAAGAGTAATTTAGCCTAATAATTTATAAATTTATTTCTTCTTATATTGGAAGTCTCACTTTTACTAGAGTTAAAGTCACTATACAATAATAAGAGGTTGCAAATATCAGCTTACAAGTTTCTTTTTTGGAGTTGAGTTAGACTTAAAGTTAACATCTTAATCAAACCAATAATGTCCAGTCTCACGCTAAAAAATGTATTTAACTCGATTTTGTGGAGTTCAGTCAAACTTAAAATTTCTTAACATGGTCTCAGAACCATAAGTCAGAGCCTATCCTAGTGAGACTTATTGTTTGTTGGACCTATTGTGTCACTTGTTGCCATCAGAAAAATTGTTTTTTATTGAGTTTGTCGTGTCACTCGCTATCAGACCATTATCAGACCATCCATTAATGTCTAATCTCACACTCGTCCAAATAAATTTCACTTTTTAATATCTTAATCAAACCAATAATGTTCAGTCCCACACTCAAAATGTATACGACTCAATATTGTAGAGTTGGGTAAGACTTAAAGTTCACTTCTTAACATAATATCACAGTCATGGGTTAGGGCTCATCCTAGCGAGATTTGTTGTTTGTGGGCTTATTGTGTCATCCATTATCGAGAGATTTTGCTATTCATTGAGCCTACAATGTCACCTGGTAGTAGATCACTATTAGACCACCCATTAATGTCTAGTCTCACACTCGTGTGAGGGGTGTGATCTCACGTCTACTAGAGATAAGACAAATCTATAATATATAAGTAGGTGCAAACCTCACCTTACAAACTAGTATTGTAGGGTTGAATTAGACTTAAAGTTTACTTCTCAACATGGTATTAGAGTCATGGTTAGAATTATCTAAGTGAAATTTGTTGCTTGTTGAGTATATTGTTTCATCCGCTATCTGGCTGCTATTAGACCACTCATTAATGTATAGTCTCATGCTCGAAATGTATATGACTCGGTGTGAAAGGATGCGTTGAAAGTCCCACATTGACTAAATATAAGGCCACTTTACAATATATAAATAGGTGCAAACCTTACCTTATATTAGATTTGTGAGATTAAGTTATACTTAAAATTCACTTCTTAACATCTTAATCAAACCAATAATAAATAGTATTTTGTAATTTTATTATGATTATACTTTTTTCATTTAATATCTTTATGATATCTTATTAATTTTTACTATGATTTAGTTGGTCTCAACCACAACCACTTACTGCAAAATATTTGCTTACATATTTTCTTAAAACAAAGTTTACACCTAATTTTAAGAAGAAAAAAAAATCAATTTTCACGTTATATTAATTTGACAATCTGACCAAATTGAAAAGTTGTTTATTATATAATTTACTGTAAATATTGAAAATGATGAAATCATAACTATACGATAAAACATGCATATGAATAGAAATATAGAAACAAAATCTACATTATGTCTTTTTTTTTTTTTTAAATTGAAGTTTAATAATCATAATAATTTTGTTTGTTAGGAGTGTCAAAGTGAGCCAACTCGGCTCATACAGATTGGCTTATCATGAGTTGCGCTAAAAAAAGACTAGTCCAATCCAGCTCACTTTTTGGTGAGTCAAAAATTTTGCAACCCGGTCAACCTTTCACTGATTAGTGAGTTAGTGGATTGACTCACTTATGAGTGTTGTTCTTTTTTGCAATTTATTTGATATATTGATTGCATTACAATAAGAGTAAAAATTGACTTAATTTATTTGTCATAATAGTGGAATCAAAGTGTTCACCTAATTTTCAAAATATTATTAGAAAGATTATAGTTAAAGAATAAAATATCAATGTATATGACAAACAAATTAATTAAACATTCAAACTATTCAAATATTATTCAGCAACATTCTAGTATTTAAAAATATGAAATTTTAAAAAATTTAAAACAAAAAAATTGTACAAAAATGTTGGTGGGTTAAATGGGTCAATTCATCTTCAACCCGACTTGAACCGTTTAATCCGTGGGTTAAGTGAGCCAGTTGAGTTCGATCCACTTTTAAAAAAATTGAAGTTTTTTTCAATCTAACCTATTTCAAACCTATGGTATACCAAATCAACTGACATATTGAAACCCATCGTGACTTCTATATCAAGTACCAAATGTTTGAAGACAGATTCAGAAGTTTGGCTGGCAACATTTTGTGGGCTTTGTTATAGTGTACAAGAGACTAAAGGCTTTTTCTTCATGCACTTCAATAATTTCTAATTGCAGTCCCATAATTTTTAAATTGATATTTTTGTAAAAATGATTTTTGAATCATCTATTCTAAAAATACTTCAGAATAAGTTATCCGAAATATTTTAAACATGATGTCTAAAATAGGACTTTTGGAATATGATTATTGAAACAAGCTTTTTAGAACATATACAATTAATTTAAAAACTACTTTTCTAGAATAAGCTTTCTAGGGCATATGAGATTCTTCTGAGATTGAGTTTTCTACAATAAGTTATCTTAAATATATGAGATGCATTCTCGAACAAAATTTGTAAAACAAGCTCTCTGGAAAATGTAGTCAAAACAAGCTTTCCAAAATAAGCTTCCAACCAAACCCACTGTTTCTCTTTCTTTCTCTCTCTCACTTTCTCTCTTTTTTCATCTGTAGAATGAGGGTACAGTTAGTAATATTGGAGGTGCAGAAAAAAAGCCCAGATCGAGAGTGAAAACGAAGCCCATTTCATACCATGAACCAGCAAGAGTCCCAAATATGCAACAACAAACCACACATACCTCACTTATAATTGTGTGAGTTATACACCTAAGTATAAATTGGGTTAAACATGAACAAAAAGACAATTGTGTAATAATTTTCTGTGTAATTTGTCTAACCTCAAATTTACTTTGAGTTTTATAGTTTAAAATTGATCATATACAAATATATATTCATATTTTTACAAAAAAATATATACAATTAATTTAAAGTTAAAACTATATTTATACTTTAAAAAATATGAGATTATTATATAATTACTAAGAAGATTGACAAATTATGGGAACATAATAGCATTTATTATAATAGCCTATACTTGGTCCCATATTTTTATAGTCTAATTCATTTTTATAGAATGAGGATTGTTTCTACTTATTATAAATTTTAGGGTTTAGGGTTTCTTATCATTGAGAAATCTGTAATATAAATGACAAATAAAAGCTTTCGTGGATATGGATTTGTGCAAGTAATTGTATAAATAATTGTTTTGTCCATATTATGGAAAATCATTGTTAACTTCACTTCCTTTTCTTTCGCCATGTTTACTTTTGGTTCTTTGATGAATTTATAAACACTTAAAAACATTGGAGTAGTATGAAACAAAGTTTAGTGGAAGAAAAATGTTAACTTTTTTTTTTCTTTTCTAAATCTATCTTTGTTTCATGATACCCATTATGTTGTTGGTAGAAATTTATGTATAACCAAAGGTTGTATATCATATTATAATTGTGAAGTGTATTGTTGGACATGGTTTTGTATACATAATCTTGCATATCTTATAATGGTATGAGTTTTCGAAAGAATTATTTTTTGTCAACAAGTTTACCAACAAGTTTATTCCGTCGATAATATTAAATACATAAACATCCATTAGTCATAGACATTTGTACTTTATTTACCACCATTATTCATGGGTAAAATTATCGAAGATAATAATTTTTTTACCCACTTTTAATTTATCACTATAATCACTTTTAAATTATCATATCACATCATTACAAAAATTAAAATAGATAATTAAAAAATAATTGAAACGATAGATTAAAAATGGATCAGAATATCATTATTTATTATTTATTGATGTCATTTTATGTAATATATTATATACAAATTTTATTTGTAGGTGAAATGCATGTATCATATACCAATGAACTTTTATTATAAGTAAAATCATTGGCCAATATTTTCTTTATGTAAAATTTTTATGTCTCATTTCTATCTAGACTTTACCGACAATTTTTTTCTGTTTAAAGTTAGATTTTATTTTTTGGGTTTTCTAGTTTGAGTAGGATTGTTCCATGTTATGAAAGTTTTACATGGTGGTTTCATACAACCTCTTTCAAAGAATTTTGTGTGCATCCTCGACATACTTTTATTATATTTTCTGTTTAAAGAATTTTGTTTTTCTACATCCATCTTAGTTTTTGAGGATGTATGTGATATATATTGATCAATATAATTTTTATCTTTTACAAAAGATTGTAGGAAGGATTCAACATACCAACTTAAAATTCTTCTATTTTTTTCTTTCTATAATTTTAGATATTATTTAGATTGTTTAACCTAAAAAATCTTATTTAAAAAGAAGTGAGAACTAAACCGGCCATTTATTATAATAATTATTTATCTTCTTCAAGAAACATACTCCCAATGACCTAAACAAGTTGAATTTAATTCCCAGAATATGATTTCCTAAGACCACTTCAAACCCCAACCCTAGGTCACCCCTTAACCCCTTTAAAATAATTTGACAATTTCACAAATTTACAAAACTTTATATTAAAACAACTTGCATCATTCATATTACATCATACAATGACCATTAAACAACCCTTGTATCACCCAACCCTAATTAAATCCTTGTCCCAAACAATACTATATCCATGAACATAGATGTTTTGTTTTCCCACCTTAAATGTGACCATTTTTTGCACAATAATTGAAACAACATGAAAAGAGTCAATACAACATGGTTGACCAGCTCATCCTCCTAGGAATAAAAAAGGTTTGACTTCAGTGCCAACTACTAGTTGGTACAAGAGAAAAACATTTTAATAGATCAAATAAAAACAAAATTAGGGTTTGCACAGGTGGGGAACTTTTCTTTACATTGAGTCCACACATGAAGCACCCCACTTGTTCATTTCAAATTTTTTCATTTCACATTCATTTTCAAACCTTCTATAAATAATTCTTGCATTTTCTTTTATATAATTTTATTAAAACATGTATACATATATAATCCTTAGTTACCAAGTTTATCATATAAAAAAAGTTAATTTAGTTTATGATACCCCACCTCCCAAATACGTTTATTTTAGTATATATAATTTGTCCCATAAAAACTTATGTTTCGATATTATAATGTAAAGTTACCGACATTTGTTCAATCTTTTTGGATAAAAAAATATTGTAATGTATTATTATTGTTATTTTTCTTGATTTACTGTTATATAAATTATTTCAATATTGATGAATGATGCTACATGTAATGATGCTATTCTAATAAAAGTATATTAAAAGGCATGCATTTGTTGTTATCTTTAGTAAACATTGAAATGCAGATAAATTGGGGGTGAAGAAAGTAATAAATGTCTTAAATATTTTTTTCAAAATTATCTTTGTCATTTAAAAATTTGTTATCTTTTATTAACTAAAAATATATTACTCTAACAATAATTAATATAGAAAAGGTTTATGAATTGAGGTTTACAGAACATCACCGTTTTTAATAATAAAAAAAAAACCTAAATGCTGTTCATTTAAAAAACTTAAATGTTGCATGCTTAATAAATTGGGTATGTTTTGGTGCTATCCATGCCACCACCTTGATAATGATGTCTTTCAAACTTTGACATGGTCAACAAGATATCACAAGCAAACAAAATTTCTCTTTTTGATAATAATATTCTTCCGCATTTACTGTTTTATATATAAAAAAATATTCCATAATATAAATGAATTATCAAATATTTATTAATTATAATTTGTTTTAAACATTTAAAATGTTATTAAACCTTTATTATGTAATAATATTAAACGAAATACATGTTAATAAAAAAGAAATTGGTATCTCAAAAATGTATTTTTTAAATATAAATTTACTTAGCCAAATGATAGATGTTTGATTACTGATTCAGGAGTCCCTGTCAAAAAAATAAAAATGAATAAAAACAAATGAAAACAAGTTACCATCCTCAAATTGTTTTTTTTTTTTTCATTAAAAAGTAATGTCGGGAAACCAGTTTATTTAATACTTAACTTGTGTAAAAGTTTGACTTCGTACACAAGCCTATTCAAAAGATTAATTATAAAATATCTAAAACCGTGACGAAGCTTAATCTTCAAAGTGACAAAACTTCAGATGTGATAATTCATCATAACGATGTAAATTAAAAAAATTTCAAACTGGAAAGTCTAAATATATTAACTAATAGTTACCTTCATATATATATATATATATATATATATATATATATATATATATATATATATATATATATATATATATATATATAATTATGTAAACAATAAATATGATACGATACAAAACAGCAAAATATATATTTACAATTTATCTTACAGTAAAATCTTTAAATAAAGCATAAATATATTCTTCAACACTTTCATAAGTTTAACTGTTTTTATGTACGTTAATTTGCATAATAATTTAAACTATATAATTTTAATTTATTATAAAAATTTAATAAAATATTATTGTTTATATTTATTTTAAATGGGTTAAGTATGTTTTAGTTCCTGAACTTTGATCCAAAATTGGAATTCGTCAATATCCGAAACTTCAATACATTTTTGTCCCTAAATTTTAGAAATGAATGAATATAGTCTTTTTAATTCAATTACGTTAACTTTTTTTGAGGTGTTGAACGCATTTTTCAGTAGATATTGAACCAGGAATGTATCAAACAATGTAAACAACTTCAATACTAACATGAAAAGCATTCGACACATCAAAAAAAGTTAACATAATTGGGTTAAACTGACTATATTCATTCATTTCTAAATTAAAAGAAAATGGTTGAAATGAAAAGGGTTAAAGTTTAAGGATAAAAATGTATCAAAATTTTTGAATGAATTACAATTTTGGATCAAAATTCATGAATTAAAAACATATTTAACCCTATTTTAAAAAAATATTATGTTCAACATACAAAAATAATATAATTGAGTGTCCTAAAACGTGATGTAAACTAAGTATAAATCGCTAAAAGTAGTCCAACGCATTTGTAACATTCAAAACATATATTTTATTCCTGCTTATAATAGAAATAAAGTTAAAAAAATAAACTTCATTAAGATTTTATTTCCAAAATTTGAATAATTCTCCCTCCTTGATCATAAATTTATGTGTTGGTGAAATTTATATTTATTTATGTATTATAATTTGATTATATTTTAAATTAATATCATATTATTCAACTTAATGTATAAATAAGATAATAAGTTACATTAATACTAACTTTAAAAGACTATTTTTAATCTAACACCTATAAAAATAAGGTACATCTTTACTTGATACGTTCTGAAGAGAAAACTCAAAGAAACAATATAAAGATGTTCTTAAAATAAATAATTAGGGTTAAACAAGAAAAAAAGTGTAGAATTATCTTTTAGAGTAATCTTTATATATGTTTACAAAAAAATATGCGTAATTTAAGACAAAAATTATATATTTATATAAAAAATTGGTACCATTACAATACGCAAGAATATGGCAAGTTTTACGGGTCATGAACTGATCCGAGTCTACAACGGGTTGGAAGAAGGGTCTGATTTGGACTGGGTCAACCCGGATTCGCTATTCGGATCCGATGTCTTTGTTTCAGCTCCATTGGTCAACCCCAAGAGAACAGCGTCCGACATGGCACCCGTGTTGGGTATCAGAAGGTCGTAGTCGTTATCAGACAACGTGTCAGGGTCAATTTCCATGTCAGGGAAATCAGGCTCACCGGCGGCGACTGTTTCCTCGTTCTCCGGCGTGCCGGACTTCAACGACGTGGTAGAAAGCTCAGAAGTCGATGAACACGCGTTTTCTTTGATACCAGAAACAGCTTCGTTGGCTTCGGGTAAACGGGTCGGAGATGGCTTGGTTCGGGTGCTGCCGGCGAGGGAGTTCCGGTGAACGGGTTTGGCGTGTTTGTGTTCGCCGGTGTAGGTGACGATGAACGTGTTGGGTTCGGTGGTGCTTCGCTCCACTTGCTTTCTCGCAGCACAGCCTTTGCAGCTACTGCATCTGTAATAGTTCCTATGAAATAAAAACTCTTAGACTACGCTGAATGAGTTTTTCTTGTGATAAAGAACGGGATTCAAAGTGTAATATTTGTGAATATATTACTGTGACCTGATGAGAGAATGTTTCATATACGTATATAAGGTGTTCGATTATTTGCTTACCTTGGATACGGAGAGCCTTTGATTGGTTTTTGACCATATTTTCGCCATGCCCATGAGTCTGCTGAGAGGTTGTCTGCGGTTACATGACGCACAATTTTCTTCTGGTGGTTCTTTCTGTGGAGAAAAATGGAAATTGATGTAAGATGTGGTGGGTTTATCGTATGGGGAAAAAGTTTGAGTTTTTCTGTTAATGTAATGAGAGATTGAGTAAAGTGCGTTTATTATCGGGAATTGAAATGGTTTACCTCTTTCTTGATCTGGGTGTTTGTGATTGCGTAGTTGGTGAAAGAATAGGACTTGTTTGGGATGCTCGAAGTTGAGGCAGATTTTGCTTCTGTAACTGTTGTTCTGGGGTTTGGGCTTGATGTTGTTGTTGTTGTTGGTGGTGCTGGTGCTGGTGTTGGAATCTGTCAAAAGCAGTAGTGGAGGGTGCTCCAATGGAGGTGTGATTTGTGGGAGCAGGAACAAGATGATGGTGATGACCTTGTTGTATATGCTGTTGTCCAATGAATCCCGCAACTTCAGAAAAAGTGGAATTGGGATTGATGCCAATAGCACTAGTGATAGTGCTAGAAATGGTGGAGGTGGTGGTGGTGGGGTTGAAGTTTATTAGCGACTGGTGAAGCTCTTGAGACTCATTGGTCGGTGGCTGCACAAGATTGGGGAAAGAGAATGAGCCATTCTCGTGGCCGGAATCGAAGCAAGAGGTGGTGTTCGGAGATATAGAAGCGGCGGTGGAAGTCACGGTGGGTGGGTTTTGGGTGGTTGTGGTGGCAGTAAAGGTGGCAGCTTTACAACTTCTAACGATGGCAAAGAGATCCCAATCCTCATGAGTCATTTTTTGAAGAAAAGGTTGTGGTGGGTATGCCTAGAAATCCTCGCAGAACAAATCTGAGTTGTGTTTGTTTGGTTCTTCTGTTTCTGTTGTACCCGATGGAGACAACAACTGCTAGAGGGCAAAGGTGAAATTGCAGACACAGAGAATGGCGCTGACTTTTTGTATGAACCAAAAGAGAAGAGAGAATGCTCTGGTGGAGCACTGACCCAGTTGAGTAATTGTTAATTATTTATACTGAGAAGAAAAATGGATTCTATAAGAAAAGGATAGAGATGAAAAGTCGATATGAAAGTGAGACTGTTTTGTTCTTGAGTTTTTAATTCCCTCATGGATTTAGTGTTTTTTATTTTAGTTTCGCAAGGTTTTTGCATTGACTTTGGTATAATGTCAAAGGGGACCCAACAAAAGGTGGGAGCAACCTAAGGAAGATGCTTCCTTTGTTAGATGCCTATGTTTATTGTCTATGTTAGGCCTACCACTTGCCTATTTTTTAATAAAGATTGTATTTTTATATTATTGTCATATTTATATACACAAGATTTTAAGTTTGTGTGTATTTAAGAAAAAATGTGGTGTCTTTACCTTACTCGAGCTGTGATTGGTGAGTGGAAGTGATGGAGGTAACGTAGCAGTGGCTGGCACAGTTTGAAAATTGCAGAAACAACGACCGTCATGTTTTTTCTGCATGGTTGCCCTCAAACTGGGTCACACTCAGACACTACTCTATTTTGTACCCTCTATATGCTGCGTGTTTAATAAGCCTTTTAATTTTCTTCATATAATTTTTATAAAGAATTATATATGTTTTTTTTTTCTTCAAATGTGCTTTAGATTTTTTTTTTTTAATTTAATAAATATAAAAAATTGTCTTTTGATTTCTTATTTCTTTTGTATTCCATTTCTTGCCATTGAATTGTCTACGTTGACTTGGCATGTCATTGTTTTATGAAAAACGTATCAAAGAATTTTCAAAGGAAAAAGCAAAACATAAAACTTTCTTTTTAAGTAGAAAAGAAACTCACTTCTCCCATATGTCTCTTTTCCCTTTATCTTTAAATAATTTTTTCCCTAAATCTCTATATTCTCTCATTATTATTCGTTTTGAAGTGTGAAACTTCGTCACGGTTTTGTCCTTAAAAGGCGTTTTAAAGGACGGAGGAAGGAAAAAGTATTTAAACTGCAATTGATCTTGACTCCTAAGTGAGTGGGACTTATTAGATGTACCGGAACAATTGTGATTGTTTGGAATTCTGGGACTTGATTTCATGTTGGGTGCTATAAAATGTATATTTCATGTGTAGGCTTTAAAAGGAATGAGTTTAAGTCATTACATGTATGATTTGGGATCTGAAAATGGTGTTTTCGAGATGTTGTTAACATCACCATTGCGCAACTGGCCATCGTTGGGCGTTGAGTTTTGAAAACCTAGAACAACATGGCCTTTGTAGCTCTAACGTTGGGCGAAATTTCATGGCGTTGGATACTACCTAGTTTCCTGTACCGCCTCCTCTTGGTAAAATGAATACTCATGTTTCGTTAATCGTCAAATTAAGTTGAAATTTTAACAACGGGTCCTAGACACAGAGTTTGTTATTGTGATCGGTTAGATCTTGAGTTAGAGATCTGTAGTGAGCCCAGTTTTTCTTGTAAGTTGATTAGGTTGTTGACAACTTTGACCTTGTTTGTTCAATGCATAACTTTTTCTACAATTGTCTAATTAGGTTGATTCTTTCTACATTGTGTTCTTAACTCAATTATCTTCAATTTGAATGTAAGAACGTAATTTTTGAAATTTTGTAGAAGCTATAGTTTTATTTCTAAAGTCTCAAACATTTTGTAAAATGTGTTGTTAAGTTGCAATGTAATATACATGAGAAAGTTTTTTTTTTTTAAGGATGGGAACTAGTTATTTCCAAAATGGACATATGTTGTATGATTTCTAATATGTGTTTCTAAATGCTTGTGTGAGAATGTATAGACCCAATTGGAATTATAGTATGTATGCCATGTGTGTGAATGTATCAAGCATGGGCCATTGATTTATTTGTTGAGATTCTTGGAAATATATGAGAAATATATGGTGCAATATACATCAAAAAGTTGTTTTGTTTAAAGGATGGGAACTAATTATTTCCAAAAGAGGCATATGTTGTATGATTTCTAATATGTGTTTTTGAATGCTTGTGTGAGAATGTATAGACCCAATTGAAATTGTTGTATGTATGTCATGTGTGTGAATGTATCAAGCATGAGCCATTGATTTCTTTGTTGAGATTGTTGGAATTATATGAGAAATCTATGATTGTTTGTTTTTCCTGTTTTTATGATATTAATTGTGAGCCTAATGATGTAGATGGTTTGTAAAGGGAAACAATGGTATGAATGGATAGATTATAAGGTATTTTCATGGGGAAAATCCTTTTGCTATATTTTCTTTATCATATGCATGGATCAAGCAAGGAGATATCATGACACTATAATAATCATTCACACTTATATAAAGTAAAATGAATTATGTGGTGAGAGTAGCAAAAGGTTATAGTCTGAGGGCTAGATAATGACCTAAGACGCAGAAGGGATTAACCGTGTGAGTGGTAGGATGAAACTTATTGATAATGGTTGTGTAGAGTAGTAGTGGCCACCACAATTGAATATGTCTAATGATTCTGACATTAAATGCATGTATCAGGATAATTGTGTCTAGAAGAGTTTAATGATGCATATGTAAATATATCTAAATGCAGTGGCGGAACTTGACCAAACATTTTAGGGAGGCCAAATTATATTTGTTATACATAAATTAATTTTTTTAATTAAAAAAATTAATTTCTTTTAATTAAAATTTTTTAATTTTTTTACATTTTTTTATTCAAAATAAGCACTCAGGACAATAGAGTCCAAACAATATAACAATAATATATATGAAAGAGTAACATAAAGTTTATCATCAACAATAATATATAAAAAAAAAAAGTTACCTTTATTCAGAGTGCTCATTTACGCTCTTTCAATGACTTTCAGTACTTTTATCATGACCTTTAAAAGCACAAGCTTGAAGTGATAAAAAATGAACCGTGTCGATTGAAGTCTTGAGATGTAACCAATTCTTTAATATTTGGATTCTCATTAAGTTTCTAAATTTTAGATGATGTACATGCATTTTTTTCATCTTCATCACAAGCCTTCTTCTTGAAAAAAGAATCAATTCTTTTACTCTTTATCATAATTTTTCTAATATAAATTTTTAACCTCTCACCTATTTACAAAAAGATAAAATTATGAATATCCCAAATTAAATCTTAAAAGCAAGACTCAATATTTTAAGAAAACTAATAACTTCTAAATGATTAGCTTCCCTTACCTTAGAGTAGATT
>Ga0214542_1001914_pt1 | contig 43076 bp, 25 predicted proteins | sample CNSS1metaG_FD_160096 | JGI IMG/M metagenome (GOLD analysis project Ga0214542, IMG submission 160096) | Root nodule microbial communities from cowpea collected in UCLA plant growth center, Los Angeles, California, USA - CNSS1 | ecosystem: Host-associated > Plants > Roots > Nodule | place: USA... | reverse complement strand
AAAAAAAAAATATATATATATATATATATATATATATATATATATATATATATTAAATGAGTGAATGAGTATTATATTTGGGTGAGAAAGAACACAACTGAGTAGATTTGAAGGAAAAGTAAGAGTAAAATTCAAATATAGCAAGAAGGGTAAATGATGAGTTTCGAAAAGGAAGAAGGAAGAAGTAAACAAAAAGAGGTAGGAGGAACTTACATTCTTGTTTTTTTGTATTCTTGTGTTATTGTTTTCTATGTGTTTTGAATTTAGGAACGATGATGTTTCAAAGGTTGATGAGTATTTTTAATTCATTATTTAAATATGAAGATAAGATTTTATGAAATTGCATGCGTATTTGGGTAAATGGGTTCAAAGGATGGATTTTGTGAAAGTGAATATGTTTTTGTTATTTGTGAATGTATGGTAGGGCGATGTGTTTCACTTTTGACTGGGGAGGCTACCATGTGAGGGCAATGTGTTCCACCTTTGGCTAGGGAGACTTTCGTGTGAGGACAATGCATTCCACTTTTGGTCGGGGAAGCTGCCATGTGAGGGTGATAAGTTAAACTTTGGATGGAGAATGAAAGGCCGAAAAGTCTATGAGAGGGTGTAAAAATTATGTAAGTAGTTTATTAGGTGGATTTGCATGATCAGATGCTTTGTGTTAAGGTCATTGGTGGGTTGAACTAGTGTGTCAAATCACGTGTATTTACATTGTTGTTTTGATAACATGTTTTGGAGTTAGGGTATGATTATGAGTCGGGTTAGAATGTTGGTTGAGAGATATGATGTAATTTTTTTATATTGTTTAGTTGTGAATTGTGATTGTAAGATTAGTTGTTTGTATGTTGACTCACCCTTGTTTGTTTGTGTGTGATTGCGATGATAAAGTAGATATAGATGAAGATACACAATGATTAAGAGACGTGTTGGGATTTTAGTAAAGAAGCTCATTTTAGGCATTTTTTTTTTGTAAAATAATGTATTAGGGAGATTTGAATTCTATTTATAGTTGGTTTATTTGATAGATTATATTTTGGATCTTGAGATGATTTTCAGATTAAATAAATTTTTTTTTTCAAATTTGTGTTCGTAGATTGGTAAGATGTTAATGACATCCTAGATAGGGTGTTACAATGGATCATTAATTGATATTAGTGTTGAGAGGTTTGCTATGGGAATATAAATTGATTGTCACAAGTTAAGTGTGTACTTAGAAGTTAGTTAGAAAATTATGTTGATTTGAACAAGTAATTGTATTGATGAAATTCATCGATTTGTGTGGGATGATTGTATTTGAAAGTAAACAAGGTTTATATCACCTTTGGATGTTATTGTTGCTTTGTATGAATGATTAGTTATTATGTAAATTTAACAATAACATATTATTAAATTGAATCAAGATAATGATGTTTTGAATTGTGTTGAAAAAGAAATATTTAATTATGTTATTTGTCATTTAAGTGAGATTCAAGTAGTGACTTCTAATAATATGATAAAGTTGAAACATCTATGGTCGTTAAGACGATATAGTTCATTGCTTAAGTCATGACTTATTGTTTGAGAGAGGAATGACCTAAATTAATTATCCCTCATCCAAAGACATATCACTTTAAAGTTAGGAAAACACTTGAGTGACAGGTTCTATAATTTAATTGTGAGTTTTCTTGTTGAGCAAAGTAAAGTTATTATTAACTCTTTCTTTTTTAAAAGAATGTTTCTCAAGTAAAAATATCTTATTTAAGTGATGTGTCTCTATTTTCAAAAGCTCATATATAAATGTTTTAAAATCTGTCTAAGATTATAATGGATGAATAATATAAATGCAAACATAACCTATGACTGTGGATTGAGTTATGATATTATTGAGTTGGATAATAAATGATACATGTGTGAGATGATATTTTAAATGAAATATTCTAATTTTACTTATAGTCTAAATTAAATTATATAGATTAAGATACCATTAAGTAACTTAATGGGACTTTTGCATTGATATTTGTGAAGTAAACTATTTTGAGGAAAAAAAGTAGTAGTAGTATGATAAAAGACTTGAATATAGAAAAACATTAATCTTTAGTAAGACACCTATCACTCTATTGAGAGTGTGATACATACATACTTATCACTATTTTTGTAAATTTAAAATTCAAATATTATTTATTTACGTGTTTAATTAATAATATTTCTAATCGAACAAAATTAAATGATAAGAAATTATCCAGATGTGAATTTATTTGTCGGTAACAAGTCTATAACCGATTCACAAAATCTACTTTACTAAATATCTTGTAATATCATCTCCATCTTAAAAAAAAAAAAAATATTAAACAATTACGTGCTCAGGAATTGAATAGTGAAAATTAAAATATAAAAACACACACACACACACAAGGCAAGACATGAATGGCTAAGGATTATCTGGTGTAGATGGACCACCCTTATCTGCAGTTCGGTACCTTTACAAACTATCTCCCATGTTTATGTTTCATCCATTCAAATTTGCCTATTTTCTTTTATTTATAATGTTTTTAAAATTTTCTAGTATGATTTTTATCTCTCTGATTAATTAAACTTAAATATATTTTCTACTTCTATTTCTCTATATCCTGAATACATGTTTAAAAGTATATACTTTGAATAACGAAAAAGGAAAGGCTTTTTCTGCTCAAGTGAGAAGGAATGGAAGTAAACACAAAAATTGAGTACATATTTTATACTAATTAAAAATTAAATTACAACTCATTCTTAACATTCTCTAGTCAAAACGTTATTTGTTGCATTACGATGCAAACATTTGTTTAATTTTTTACGAAAAGCAAAAAAGAATGTAATAAAACAAAAATGTCTCATTTTCAAAACGGGGACAGAAGATGCCAATAAAAACTTAAAAAAGAAGTTAACACTAATGAAACTTATCCTTTTGGAAGACCGTAACAGAAGATAATAACCAACAATGGAAATTTCGATGCACTTATGGATCAAATGCAGAAGCTTTATATCTTTTCATGACCACAGACCAAAGTGGACCACCAGTACCTGTCCATGAGCTTCCATCACATTTCCTTGCTTATTTTATTCCCATCCAAACAAAACATACATTTTGAAGGCTAAAGAAACAACAAGAAGTTAAAACTTGTACAATAATTGCATTTTACAGTCTTTTCTGAAATATGTGATATTGGGTTGTGTTCATGGTTTATCCTAAAAGAGTATGTAGTAGACATACATGAAATGTATAATGTTATGACCACAAATAAATCTGTAACTGCTCTTCAAACTTGACAACTACGTTTGTAATCTGTAATTACAAATGTAGTGGTGAAGCTCGAAGAGTGGTCTTGTTTGGACAGATGCCCTGTAATTCAATAAGCAGTGCTGCAGTGCTTCATGTAACCCATCAGATGAGTTAGGTTCTTGCTTATTATGACTCAGCTGTAGTAATTGTAAGGGCATAAACTTCTAACATCAGTGATAAGAGAAGAGCTTACATTGACAACATGCAACCTGGCATGTGCTTATAATGATGTCACAGTACTTGTCAGATGTGTGTATCTATTAAGGTCCAAAAGTGAGAAACTTGTGTTGCATTTGTTAATCTTCTTTAGCTATGACAAACGCTAATTATCGGCCCTCAGGCTTGGATGTTAGAAATGGGACGAGGTTTGTCCATCTTTCTTGTTAATCAATTTATCAAGAATGTGTCTTCATTTGCAAGAAAATTGGTTTGAAGAGAAGTACTGGATTCCCATACTTTGCAAGAACTATAACCGGGAATGAATCTTTGCCTGCTTTGATGTATCTTTGTCTTTATCTGCATTAGTCTTGATGAATTCCAAAACTAAGCGGCTCAACTTATCTTGATGAGAAGAAAACTCATGATCAGCTCCTTCTATGATGCACAATTCATGATTAGATATGAATTTATCGAAGTCCAAAGCATCTTCTGCAGGTACAGTTTCATCCATGGATCCATGAATTGTCAACACCCTGTCTCAACAACATTAATAAAATGATTCAAAATTATAACAGTTAAACACCAGAAGCAACTGATTTTGCGACATTATCAATGATGCATATTGTTAGATGAAATAAGAAACCCTACCTGCAATCTTGGGGAATCAATAGGCAGTCAAGATGGGTTATAGTAGATAAGCGGTCCATCAAACTTTCTTCAGTAACACGATACATAATCTTCCCTGTCACAAGAAAAGGAAAAAGTGAATCAGAATGGTTAAAGTAAATGGACAACAATTAAACTACAAGTATTGGGCAGACATCGTTTTAAGTAGCTTTTGGAAGCCACTGTGATTCAACATGAAGTGGAAACCATAAGAGCTGATAACCATGAAATCAAATACAGCACATTAATGAAAAAATGTGATTCCAAAACCTACGACTAGATATTATTAGAATCACAAAAGCAGTCACATCTAATAGTTCAACTCCTTCCATTTTAATGTAAACCTAAAAGTGTTCGTGACAGCAAAAAAATAAAGAAGCATGAATAAAATTGACTAAAACATGAAAAAAAAGACCCACAAATGATAAACAAATAGAACCTGAAGATTATTTACATTATGTTCTTCACCTCTTTTATTTTTTACATCTATATATCCATCTTGCTTGATCTTTTGCATAAATCTTTTGCCCAAACGACCTTCCATGCCTCTCACTAGATTGAACCGACCAGATATATTGACAACAATATGAATATCCTTATATTTTGAGGCATAAAAGAGAACCACATTACCCCCTGCATAAATCATAATAGTCAGTGGCTTAACAAAAGGGATTGAGAATTGTGAAAGACATCTGCAGAAAATTCTGTAATATTCACAGAGAACTTAAGTTTCAATTTACAGAAAACTAAATTCTCCATTCGAACTGTACAACTAAGGACATGTTTGTTTGTCAATTAAAATAGTCTAAACCTCAATTGAACTCAATTGATCAAGACACATGCTTTGAGTTCAACTGAGGTTTAGATCGTTTCAACCGAAAAACAAACATGTCATACATCTTCAGTTTAATCAATGTGATCTAGGTTCATGTTGTAAACAATATTTTCTAATCTTTAAACATTTTCACCTCTAAATCGTACATATCAAAAAGCATTTTTTGGGAATTTTCCTTCACCTTACCAATAGATAAAAAAGCTACACCTAACTCTGATAACTATTTTCCTTTTATAACTTGTAACATTAAATACTCAAAACTAAAGATACATCTACACTTTTATGATTAAAAGATCATATTACCACCTGAACAATGTCATCATTTTTTTGTCCACGGAAATGAAAAATCAAATATAAATTTAAACCTTTTTCTTTGCATTTTCCATGATCTCAGCATACAGTTTCAAAAAATCACCTTGAAATAATTATCTTTTTCAGTAAGGCCTACAATCTTACATCTATTCTATGCACTAAAGAAACAATTCTGACAATAAAAAAACTCTAAAACTGAAGAAAACAATTTCAAATTGCCACTGAAGAATTCCATATATGTTTGTTGTCTGTTTAGTCTACTGATAACTTCAGTTACATATAAGGATAATTGTAATCTGACCTTTACTATGACCAACAATTGCTGTAATTACATATTTCTGCTCACGGAAGTGTTGAACTACAGCTCGCAGATCTTCAACCTCTCTGTAGTAGTTACCATACTGAAATGAACCTTCACTTTCCCTAGAAGACAATGACATGAGTTGTTAGCAAACGTAATTACAATTCAATAAACGATTTTTTTAGTGTTAGAATTAGAACAACACGTACACAGTACACCCTAGGTTACTTACAAAGTAGAATTTATTATGGCTGATGGCAAAGTACAATCTTTAACACAGCATCTGGAACAAGATTAGGCATATTTGGCAAGCATTAAGAAGGTTTATTTAACATATTAATAGGTTGCAGGGAATGGATAAGAAGGGAGAGAAAACTAGAGGATCAAAATCAGTCCCCTCTAACATTGAAGAGATTAGGTTTTCCCTCCCCAATACACCCTCCTCTGATCAACCAGTACATACTAACAGGTATTTGTTGAGGAATTTGGCAGCTCAGTTCCATTGAGGATTTCTTTTTGTCTCTCTTGTTTGTGTATGTTAGAGATGTCCTAACTAATAAACATGCATATGAACCTTTACCCAACTGCTTAATCTTTTAGGGGAGATGTTCTATGGCAGTAACGTGCATTATAGTCAAGGAGGATTCCTTATCCTCACAATTCATTGGAAGCTTCTTCTCTTTATTCTATAGAATTTCTTCTTTTACGAAAAAGAGAATTCCAAGATTCATATTCCTAAAGATATGCCCTAAAGTTTTAAACTCAAGTCACTGATTACTCTGAATCATGAAGATACATAAAAGGAGTGCTAACAACACACTTTCAAATACGCTTTAAATTCGAAATGAGACACAGAAAAGAAAGTTTGAGATTCCCAATAAAATTCAACCAATAATTCAGAGTGTTATCATAGGATAATACTGTTAGCATTTCTCTTCAAAAACTTAAAATAATTGAATAGACAACAAAAATCATATACAAACAAATCAATTTTCGTCCTCAAATGTTTATATTCCTTAAATAAATTGAAATTAACTAATTTAAGGTCCATACTCCTTTGCTTAGTAGCTTACCCATTTCCCGCAAAGTCAAAGCGGAAAGCACTAATTCCATCTTTTTCCAGAGCATCAGCAAGATTCACCATGGGAATCCTTTCCTACAGATAAAACCATTCAACCTTTAGTTCAAGCTTCAAAGCTACCAGTTTCACTAAATATACAATGATGAAAAATTAAGGTCAAGTTTTCCTAAACTTCTTCCTAACAGTTCAAGGAAAGAAAGAATCTTCATAAAGAACAAATTAGCTTATATATAAAATACTAGCAAAAATATTTTTTTTTTCAAAATTTCCTTTATTCAAGTCATTCTCTTCTCCTAGCTAACGGAAAAGTATTTTATCCAAAATACCATGATTAAATAAAAGTTGGAATAGCTCCACAGTACTTTATTTCCTCGTAAAACAACAAAAAATTTTCTTCTCAACTCATGCATTGAACTGCTCAATTTTGTAACTTAAAACAAAACATGCACAAAGTTTACTAAGGAAAAGAAAATAGGATTTTATTCCCACGAAATATGCGAAGAACAACAACCTTGGACGATTGGAAGCCATGGCACACGATAACAAGCGAAGCTGAAGCCGAATTATGCAAGATCCCCACGAGATTCTCACCATGGTTGTTTCGTATCGTAACTCTCCTTTCAGCAACACGATCACTCATTTTACCAGGGTAATTAACAGGATATCGTAGCGTCTCGTGAGATGATTTTTGATTCCGCGATTTTGTGATGTAAGATTGAGTGAATAATAGAGATTAGGGCAAGGTGCAACTCTGCGAGCACAGCCTAATTTGATGAGCGTCAAAATCATTTTTTCAAAAAGGAAATAATAAAAATATTGTTTGAAGAATTTGTGTTTTCATATAAAACAAAACTTATTCACTAATTTTAATATCAAATATGCACTTAATAATTACTGTATCTTACATTTTTACAAATCAAACATGTCTATAATGTTAATGTTAAGATATTATTATATTGAGGTTAGATGTGATATAATTGCCCAATAAATGAGTGATTTATGATATTATACAGAGGAAAGAAAAAGAGAAAATGTTTAACAAAACTTAATTTATGTATTTTTTTTCCATGATAATATACTTTATTTAAATAATTGTTCATCTTGAAGTACCTTTTATTTTTAAAAGGTGACCTCTAGCACTTCTATCTTGTTTATTACTACTATATCGGTCAAACTTATCTTAAAGACACATAGATCAAATTGGATAAAAACATATTTAAAACTAATTTATAAATATGTTTTTATATTCACTAAATTTTCAACAAATGCATATGATTTTAAATTAAAAACAAGTTGATATAATTCATATTTTGTATATTTTTATATGGACAATGATACTTTAACCCATTTTTTTGATCTGCTTTTAAACTATCACTTCAATCACTGTTAGATCATTACATCACATCACTTAAAAGAATCAAAATAAATAATCTAATAGTGAGTGAAGGAGTAGGTTAAGAGTGGGTCAAAAAAAGTGGATTAAACTATCTTTATCCTTTATGTAACAAATTTATCAGAAGAATTCTATAAAAAAAAACAATATTGTATGATCAACAAATTAGTTTACGACCAAAATAACAATTTTTTAAAATTACAAAAATAAGTTCATAATTTATCATTGTTATGACTTCTTTAATTTCATTTCATTTCAGTTTATTTTAACATTTTAAATTTGACCTCATATTTTTCAAGAAATAAGCCAATAATTCTTTTTATTAAATCTTATAATAATAATAATAATAATAATAATAAAATATTATTATAATATAAATAAAAAATAACAAGTCACTACTAAATATACTATTTTAAGAAAATAATATATAGTACAACTAAAAAATGTCAAATATGAATTATTATTATTGGAAACTATTAACTAAGGAAAAAAAGTGAGACAAAATTAAATAGATTTAAAATAGTAAGAAAAAAACTACATAATCATTATTAGTGAATTTGATAAAAAATAGATTAAATATACTTTTATCTCTAAATATTTTTTTTTCTAGAAAAAGTGTTTTACAATACCATGTAGTGCAAAAATGAAATATGTATATAATTTAATTTTAAGAGAAAAAAATATAATTTTAAAAAATAGTTTGCAAACAAAAAACATGTATAATTTTAGAAAATATTACATTAAATTATTTTAGAAAAATGAGATCAAATTTAAAAAAATTAAAATAGTAAGAAAAAATTGTAGAATTATTATTATCTTGAATTTGAGAGAAAAGATTATATCAATTCCTTTTTAAAAATAGACTAAATTGAAAACATTTATAATAATGATACAAACTTTGAAAAACTATATTAGAGAAAAAATAATATTTTTCCTCTTATAGAATAACATTATTTCTTCCTTGTCCCTTTAGTAGAGAGGACTATATTAAAATTATTTGTTATTCAAAAAAACACATATTTTATTCTATTTTTTGATTTAAGAATATTTTTGTAAGAAATATTTACAATTTTTATTTTTAAAATTAATTTTAAAAAAATTGCTATCAATTTGTTTAGTTATAAAACATTTCTTTTAGAAAATTTAAAAAAAAAATACTTACGTATTTCATAATTACATGAAAAATAATTATTTACGAATAAATTATCTGTAAATTAAATTTTTTCAAAGATATAACAAGTAATATCTTTCTACAATTTTTGTTAACAAATTTACATAAAATAAGCTTATTTACAAATAATAAGCTTAATGCAATAATAAATTACTTAAATTTAAAAATGTACAACGCAATCTGACTTTACAGGTTGTTGAAATATAATATTTTTTTGTTTTACTATTATTCATATATGGTACTGTGTTTGAATCCTACAACAAAAATACAGGAAGCTACGAAATTTTCACTCACATCCTTAATCTAAACAATACCATTTTTTCCTACAAATTAACTACTTCAAATCCACACCCCAATCTAAATTCTACATTAAGGTTATGACTGTGCTTTGACTCTATATTCTATCTCTTTGTTCTTTATATAAACAGTGGTAAAACTGAAACAGTAAAATAAGAATTCACTGTGTTATTTCTCTAAATTTCTTCAAGTCAGGGCATTCAGATCAAGAAGAGAAGTAAATTGAACACGGTAATGTACTTGAATTTATTTTTAGTCTCTGATGAAGAAGACCACGTGAGAGAGTCCCAGATTGAGTAGGAGGCACTTGAAAATCTATTAATTTTTCATTGTACACTACAAACAATGAAAAAAGTATATGCATATAATTCTATGCCGACTAAAATCCGAGGTGCATGACCTGAGTTTTCCCATGTGAAAAACCTGAATAATTACTATAAGAACATTTGCAATCTAGTCGTACAAGTTATGTTTGCTCCTCTAGCATCTTTTTCTGCTAAGATCCTACCGGAGCACTTTTAGCCTTGGCAGCAGCAGCAGTAGCTGTAGCTGCAGCAGTGGCTGTGGCAGCAGCAGAGGCAGCTGCGGCGGCTGCGGCAGCTGCAGCGGCGGCAGCAGCAGATGCAGGGTTACTGGATGATGGAGGCACCGTGTTGGATTGTGAACTGCTCTGAGCTTCAACTGTTTGTGGCTGCATCTGATTTCTAACTTCGGCAAGCAATGTCTTTATCTGAGTTCCTGTGAGGGTCTCGTGCTCCAAAAGAGCATTTGCAAGTGCATGAAGCTCCTTGTTGTGAGTGGTAAGAATGGTTTTTGCATTGTTGTAAGCCTTCTCGAGAAGTTGCTTCACCTCATTCTCAATGAGAAGCCTTGTCTCTGAGCTCATGCTCCTCCCACCATCTGTGTAATCGTGAGTGACTAGTCCAACTTCTTTGCCCATGCCATATTTGGTAACCATGGTCCTTGCCAAACTAGTTGCTTGCTTGAGATCTGAGGATGCACCACCAGTGACTTCATTTTCTCCGAAAATCAGTTCTTCGGCAACCCGGCCTCCCATGCAAACATCAAGCCTGGCAAGCATCTGTTTGCGGGAAATGCTGAGGTAATCGTCTTCGGGCAATTGCATAACCATCCCAAGAGACGTTCCTCGGGGAACTATGGTTGCTTTGTAAACAGGGAGAGCCCCATCAGTATACATGGCAACAAGGGCATGACCACCCTCATGGAAAGCAGTGTTCTTTCGTTCCTCCGCAGATATAACAGCTGACTTCCGTTCACTGCCCATCAGCATCTTGTCTTTTGCATACTCTAAATCAGCCATTCTCACAGCTTTGGCACCATCCATTGCAGCCTTGATAGCAGCCATGTTAACCATGTTTGCAAGCTCGGCCCCGGAGCACCCATGTGTTCCTCGAGCAAGGGTCCATAGATCAACATCTTCAGCCTTCAAAACCTGTATTTGATTGGAGATAAAAATCCAGAAAAAACAAATATAAGTAATGCTGATCATGGTTACACATGTAATGGATATAATATCTAAACTTCAAAATAAATGGGTGTGAGCTCATACTCGAGCATCCAATTGATAGCCAATCATAGCCCAAATAAAAAGCATTAAACAGCAATGTTTAGTACCAATATAATGAGAGTACTAACCATGTACCTCTGAGTTAAGGAATCATGCCGTCCAATCCAATCTACCAAATAAGATTCAAGCCGATGAGGGATCTTAAACCACCCGAAGAGGACCAGATATTTAGAAAGGCTATTCTAAAAAATATAGGCCTTAGTTTCAATAATTACACCAGTTTTAAACACTGCATTGTTAGGACTTAGTTTGAATAATTACCATTTGATAGTTTCTGCAGGGAATATATGTAGTTTTGTTTGTATTTGTGTCTGTTTTTTAATTTCTTTTTGGAGGAGGGCTGAAAGAAAATCCTATGATTTTCTGTAATCTAGTGTGATTTAATCACAATTTGATGCTTTTCAACTAGGTGTTCTATCAGGTTAAAGGAAGGAATTCTTGTAACCACCAAAATGTAAAATCACGATGTATTCAACCGAGACTGGATAACTTGAAGGAGAAATTCGAATGGCTATAAGCCAGGCTTGTGCCAGGGTTGATGTGGAGGAGAAATTGGCAAAAAATGGATGTGCATCAGGGCAGGCGAAGGCAAATTCTAAGAAGATTATGTTTGAGATAAGAAAACTAATGGTTGAGTCGCAAGTGTGAAGATGAGCAACGCAGTTCGCCACACTGAGAAGGGAAAGGATCATGTTCAAGCAACCATGACATGGATGGTATCAATCAAATTGCAGTGAAGGTGGAACTGCCTTCATTTGACAGAGATGACCCTATTGGGTGGATTACTAAGGGGAGGAATTTATTTTGAAGTTCAAATACAAGTGGAGAAGTCAAACTAAATTAGATAAGTATGTGATAAACTTTGGATGGTAGAAGATGAAGAGGGAAATAATATATGGTTTGGGGGGCAATAATATGAAAGTACTTTCCAAAAACTGGCTGAAATCAAACAAGAGGGCTATGTGGAAGAATTTATAAAATAATGAGTTTTTATCATCACAAGTTCAGCGTTTACCCAAAGGAACAACTTTATGGATTATCTTTTGGGTGGTTTGCAAAATTAGATGCAATGCAACTCTTCAACTCAACAATAATTCAAGCCATGCCGCTTGCGCACATCTAGAGGGAAAGAAATGTACTTATGTATATTACAAGGAGCGCAGGTTGGAGTGAGAAAATAGGGTCTTCTGGCAGTGTTTCAAGGTCATCAGAATGGCTGTTTGGCTCATGACGAAATGCAGGATCAGTAAATAATAGAAGTCACCTACAGTCTGATACGCTGGACAAAATCATTTCAGTCTAGGGCTAAACATAACAAGCACAATCTGGCAAAAATAAAGGACTCTTCATCTGTGGCTTCGTCGGCGATATGAACAAAGGTTAAGCAGAAAACAAAATAAAGGCAGGAGACATTTAACATACCAATAGCTGATGGAAAGAAAAGGTAGAAGATTCTGTTTGAGAATGCATAACTTAATTCTACAAAATCAACTTCTAAGATGAGTACCACCCAAGATTTATAAAGACTGCATTGGGCATACCACATATCTCAAGAAAATGTTGGATCTCAATCACTTGAGAGAGTCAACATTTCAATGGCTACATACTTCAATGCTTCGACCACCTTGGTCAACTCCTTTTGCAGGTTGTCCATTCTAAGACACTACCAATAAACCCTGATAGACCACGATTAAGGTGAGCACTGAGCACAATTAAGACAACTTTCTAAAACACCCATTCACACCTAGGCTATAGGCCTATGGCACTATAATGCAGGACCCTAACAATGGATCTAGGAACTAGACATTGGCAATCAACTTTGATAGGCTGTAATTAGGGGGGGCTAGGGGTTACAGCAATAAAGGTAAATACACCCTCGCACTCAGCTATAGGCCTAGAACATGGAAATGCTGGTGACCTAACAATAAATCTAGGATAAACTTTGATACTGGTTTGGACTTAGGATCGAACTTAATCCCAGTAAACTGACTGGGAAGGTGAGGACAACTGATAAGTACCCAAGCACGTGGTGAACACATCAAACACAAGAAGTTAATCCAGGACAAATTTTTGACAGCAGAGAAGTAATGGAGAAAAGACTCAAATCAAGGAATATTTTGGGCAATGAAAAGCTTTAGCAATAGAGAATGCAACTTGAGAACACCAATAGGTTTTGCAGCAGCAGTTTACAACTTTTCTTTTGCTGAAGGAAAGGATTCCTCAGCCAAAAGCCATGAAACTAATTCCCTAAGGCATAGAGATCACCGAAGTGGATTTTGCCTCTCCTGACAAAGTACAGTCCATATAAAAATTTCTGAAGGAAGGTCATGATAAGGTGTGCCAGAGACCACCCAGAGACATTATTTGGAAAGCCCATTCTAGGAAATATAGGAATCAGTTGTAAAAATCATTGCAGTTTTTCTTTTTTGTCAATATATATTGTTTTTTGTCAGCTGTGGACTCAAACACAACCTATCCCACCCTCTGCCTTCAACTTTGACCACCAAGCCAACCTTATATCCCAAATCACCACAGTTACTAACTTCACTTTAGGACTAAACTGTATTAATAGGTGCAGCTTTAATAACTGTCATTTGACAGTTTCTAGAGGGAATTAGAGGGCACGGGATGTTAAGGACAGTTATGTGCTTAGTAGATTTCTGGAGGGAGACAACCTCCGTAGGAGTTTCTCAACACTAGGACAGAGATATTGATGTACCATCCGTAATCTGGTGTGATTTAATCCTACTTTTATCTTTTTCAAATTGGCATTCTATAACGTTCTTTGCAAGAGATAAAATCATACCTTTGACATGTGTGATTCCAAAATCTGCTGTCTTCCTTTTACATCCGGATAGGGAACATCAACATTGCGGTCAAACCGCCCAGGTCTCACCAATGCATCATCCAATGATTCTGGAAAATTAGTTGCACCAATCACAATTATTCCCTCATTTTGCTTGAATCCATCTAGCTCAACCAATAACTGATTTAATGTCATCTTCATGTACATTTGGTCCTTTGGATGACGGCTTCCTCCAATAGCATCAATCTCATCAATGAATATTATACAAGGTGCTCGTTTCCTAGCAGCAGCAAAAAGATCTCTCACCCTTCGTGCACCAACACCAACATACATCTCTTCAAATTCACTTCCACTGCTGGAGAAGAATGGAACCCCAGCCTCACCAGCAATAGCTCTAGCCAACATTGTTTTTCCAGTACCAGGTGGACCAACAAGCAGAACTCCTTTGGGAAGCTTACCACCAAGACGAGTAAACCGCTGTCACAAGGGAAACAAATCACAATTATAAACATGATAAGGAAATGTACAGGCTGTTATATGTTGTCAGGATATAAGCATATAAAAATATAACAGAAGAGTGTGAAAAAGGGATGTGACATCAAACAGAATCAAACTAATTCAGGTATTGACTAACAAATAGCCAATTTAAGTAGTTATCATCTTGTATATGTCACCCAATTTTAGATTGTCAAATGAAATCATCAGTTCATCAACACCAATCGAAGTAGAAACAACTACTAAGAATATTAAGAGTATGTATTGTTCTATTGGTGTTAGATAAGGTATCATCCTGAAGTAATAATTCCCAAATCCAGTTACTATGTTTGCTCCAACACAAACTGTGCTAAATATATTGATGCTTGATAGGCATACTGTAAGCAAAGGAGCCAAGGTACACACCTACTGAATAGTGACACAAAAGCATCTTTCAAAAAGAAACATACTATAAGACTTGAATTTGGATGTGTTGGAAAAATCAGTGAGTGTATTCTCAGCTGATGTATGTGTATACATACAAAATGAGTACAAGTATATCTCAAAGAGGAAGGTTACAGCCTATATTCCTTAAACTAAAGATAGATACACCCAAAAACAGCTTAATGTAGTTGTACACCACTATAACAATCATATTTTAATAGTAAGTTAGTATTACATCCAAGTTATTTGCGTATTAGACATTATTATCCAAAGAAAGAGATCCAATTTAGTTACAAGTTTACTTGAATTAAATCACCCGTAAGCATGAATTTATGGCAAAAAATCTACCTTAGGATCTCGAAGATAATGAACAATTTCTTCCAGCTCAGCCTTTGCCTCATCAACACCTTTTACATCACTAAATTTTGTGCTTGTTTCCATGGTGGGTTGCACTTCTTCATTTATACCAAGTCCTGAGAAATAGATAAATGCAAACCAGAGAACATGTCTTCTAAGATCAGATTAAGAAAACTATATGAAAAGACAATACTGACTAGGAAATACCTTTACTAATTCCTTTATCTTCAATGAGTGCTCCTATACCAGAAATCACGAAAAAGGACACCGCAATGGTCCTGAGAGTGCGCCATAACTGATCTTTTATATTCCCACCTTCTTTAGCCACCATATGGATTGGATTACTAGCAGTTCCAATAATATTGTCTTTTGTTGATTTTCCTAAATTTCTTAAAGCAGAAAGTCCAGCTGCAGTTTCTTCCTCACTCGCTACTGAATTGGACATGCCTGAAAACTCATATCACCTCTGGTCAGAATTTATGGTCTAAAAAATATGCTAGACAAAATTATCTAAAATACTGATGTAGTATGATCAAAATATCACTTTAGAAAAGTATTAATTGAAGTGCCAATTTTTGTCAGCTGAATATGTTTTTCGTCTTGCATCAATTTGTTATCATACTTGTCCAAGGACTGCATCAAAGGCCAAAAGATGCATAACATTCCTGATTCCAAATTTAATCACAAAGAAAAATAAGATTCTTTATCAATCTGATTAATGATACAAGACAGTATTTGAACTTTTTAATCCCCGGAAAAGATTATTGTCTGACAGTACAACCAGACAAATGGATTATTGGCCCGTTAGAAATATAAGAGATATTATCTAATTTTTCTAACAAGCACAGAACATACAGTGTTTGCTGACTTGAGAAAAGCATATAAGTATGGAAGTTTTAACCAACTGATTCTGTTACTTCAGTAATATATCAATACCCTACTCATTCAAGAATCTCAGATAAATGAGACAAGATATCAAAGTACAACTTTAAAAATGTGTGCATGTGTCTGTGAAGAGGGAGAGGAGACTACACAGAATGCTTGAGTCTTTAACATCAAATCCTAGCAGTCACTAAATGAAGAGTTCTAATAGAAATGGGAAAAAAAACCCTTACCCTGGGACTTTTTACTTAATTTACAACCTGGAAAAAATATTACCATTTCATGGATTAGTGGATAACCCAGCTTTCTAATAAAAATAGTAACACTTTTTGTTTGTAAAAAAATTTGAAGTCAGGAAAACAACTGCTTGGTCAGTGAATTCTAGCAGACACAATTTGACCATTTCCACACCCTCTACGAAACACAGTACCCTGGACAGAAAGCAGAACCACAAAAACCAGATATGGTTGTTTGCTTGGCAAAGACCTTGTATAATTGAATAATGAATAAAATTAAAAGGTCAGTTAACAAGTATTGAAATATAGGGTAATCAAGCACACAAATATGAGCAGTTCAACCCAAATAAGCACCTCTCCTTAATGTCTTCAGTAATTCACTTTCGTCAAGCCTATCAACTTTCACCAGTGCTTTCACGTATTCGGAAAGAGCCGAGGGACTATTGTGCAATGATGGTTGGCTTTCAAATACTCTAATCACAGCCTCAGGATCATTCTGATGGTAAAGTTCTTTGAGATAAGCAACTTCAGCGGCTTCATCTGCATCACGCGCTCGACGTGCTATACTGCCAAGGTAGCTAGACTGGAATCTCTCTTGGGCACCCAAAAGTCTAAACCCTACATAATTTTGAAAGTGCAAAAAACAAAAAGCTAAATGCCAAACGGAACACAATATCCAAGTACTTGGAACATGAACGTATACTGAAATTAAAAACAGGCAGGCATGAATAATTTCACAAAGAAACCAATTCATCCCCCACCTTCAAAGAAAAAAAGGGAGAAAGATAAAATAATCGCACAACACAAAAAGAAATTGTTGAAAGTTAATTCCCAAACCATCATAATTAGGGAAAAAAATAAAGCTATATTAAGAAAAGTAAAACTTTTAACTTACATAAGCAAATGACTAGAAGCTAATTATAAGAATAATGCACGGTCTAGGAGGAAGGGATCTATACCTGGACGATGTCCAAACTTATTGACAGAAAAATAGCTTGTAGCAAACACACTTTGAATCTGTCCAAATTTGGATTGTCGTCTTGCAACCTGTAAAAATAAATTATGAATGTAGCTAAATCGTTAAATAAATCCAAGATACAAAACCACATATGCCAACTAGTATTGTGTAAAAACTAGCAACATAATCAATAATGAACACAACGTGCATAATGAACACAAGTTCAAGTTCTCATATTTACCTACTGTCTTACACTTATTTTTTGGTGTAAATGGACGGGATTGAAAGTAGAACCAAGAGCAAATTATCAAAAGCTCGACCACTAATAAAAACACTATAAGATGAACAATAGTAAGTTAAAGACTAGCTGTGCGAACCCGATACTTGAAGCCTCCACAGGATATTCATTCGTAAGTCACAGAGCAAAAAACTCCATACACACAAATTACCATATAACCCAACAGTCTGAATTCGACATGGATGCAATCTTCACTGCTCCTAGAAATTCTCAAAAACAGAGGCAGACATTTGTGATAAGGCCTACAATGACTTGGGGGGGAAATATGCCTTTTCCCCATATAGCAGAAAGGTTTAAATTATCTTGTCCTGAATCAAAAACTAGAAGAAACCCCTTAGACCCATTATCCATTAACTTAAAAAGAATCTAGAAGGCGGATGAAGGAGAAAAGGGCACAAAAATCAACAAGCCAACCCTATAAATTGCCAAAATTAGGGTTTCAGGAAAGAATAAAAAACAAGAAAGACATTGACGAAGGACGTGTTGGATTGAGGTACAGGAATCAACTTACCTGCGATATCAAAAGCCTCAAAGCCATGCTCGCTTGATCGAGCTATCTCAATTGAATCACGAAATTGTTGCAAATGGCAATGATCCTTCTTAAGGTTGGTGTTTGTTGAACTAGAAAGAACAATTTTTTTTTCTTCGTTTTCTTTTTATGATAGACACTTGAATGAATAATAGATTTTTTCTAAGAAAAACAACTTATATGTGTAGTCATATAGGTTAGATAAATCGGTAATGTTAAAATATGAGAAAGATTTTTGTTTTCTCACTTACAGAATTTTGTTTTCTATGTAGTTTCTTTGTGATGTTTGTATTTATTTATTTATTTTATTCATTAGATATTTATGCGATTAAAAAAATCGAAAGACTAATAATGTCGGATTTAAATAAAATAAAGGTCGTGATATTTGAAAAGACTAAAAGTCAATAATCAACGAAAAAATAAGAATGGAAAATAAATAAAAGGGTTATACAGGAAGCGAAAAACATACAGACTAAATTATAATTTTTCGATATTAAATAAAAATATATCCTTATTGATTAAAAATAAGTGTGGAGATCACACCACACAATCCGTTGATTATTCCACGGTATTGAAATTATATTATCTAATCAATAACAACAATAAACTACCATAAAAAATTAAATTAAATTATTATCTAAGGTATGAATTTATACGATAACTTATAAATTTAATTAATAATTTGGCCAAAATATTAAAATTTTTTATTCATTTTAGTTTTTATATATTTTTATGCAATTGAGTTTCTATTCTCTTTTAAAAAAAATCTCTCTTAATTCATTAACTTTGTTAAAAAAAAAAAACTCAATATGATATTCTCCACTAAATTGGATTTAATGTCATCTAAAAGTGTTATGTATTAAAATTTGAGTCTGTCAAATGTTAAAATTTGAATCATTTTCTATTTATAAAAAGATCATAGAATTCTAAGATAAAAAAATAATTCAAATTTTGACACGTAATAAATTTAAAAATTTTGACACATAATATTTCTAACTTATGTTAAAGTTAACTTAAAATAAGGAACCACATTTAAAAAATTATGAACTAAAATAAGAAAAACAAATATAAAAAGCAAAATATTAGTAGTGATAAGTTATGAATGAATGAAATATACATGAGTGAACATAATTACTTTTAAAAAAAAGTAAAAGAAGTATTGTGTTTACATATTTAAATTGTATATTAAATTTAGATTTTGAAGGAGATGATTTGACTTTAATAATATTGCATTTATATAAAAAAAATATTAAGTGATCAAAAATATTAAGTGATGAAAGTTAATAGAAATGGTTTCCCATGTTTTTCTTCATATAAAACAAACAAACAATGTATTAATCAAAAGTTTTAATGTCAACTCAAAAGTTTTAGCAAAATAAAAAAAGACAAATTCATGTATTAAATTGACTAAGACGAGAAAAAAAAAAACTACAAATGTCAAAGGATTATTTACATTTGTTGTTCACCTCTTTTGCTTTTTAAATCTATATATCCATCTTGTTTGATCCTTTATATAATTTTTTTGCTCAAACGACCAAATTTATTTACAACAATATGAACATCCCTTAGATTTCGCAAAATATTGTTTTAACCGGCAAAGAAGTTGATATAACTTTTCCCCCTTATATTTCTGTCTTAAAAGTACCTTCCCAATTTGTTAAAAAAAATCCATAAATGATCAAAATCTATGATCCAACAAATTCGTTTAGGAACCAAAAATAAACGTTTTTGATCTTCAAACCATTGTCTGTTTTTAAATTATACAAATAAGCCTTGCAATTTATTGTCATAAAACCAAATTGATCTTTCTTGAAAATTAACAGTAAAGCTAAAAATAATATTTAGAGATAAGTAGTAGCAGAACAACTTTTTACATGCATAAGTTTAATATAATAATGAATTACTTAAATTCAGAAAAGCATAACGCAAACTGAAAAGAACAAAGAATTGAAGATGGTAATGTGTTATAATCTAAGCTTAAATACCTTTTCCGTTCTCATTTTCGTATTATTTGTTGCGGATAGTCATTTTGACAGAATGTTTGAAATGGTTCTCATTTTTACTGAATGTTTAAAATGGTCCTTATTTTCACTATTCGTGTTTGATCATTTTCTGTCACGCCGTTTAAATCAGTAAAAGAGTATTGTACAAGTGATATTGTTTGTATTACGTTGCATGGGATGTGTTACGTATACTGTACAAGTGTGTTAATCTATAAACCAGGCAGAACATTATAACAATCCAAGCACAAACAAACCCAAAATAGAATTACGAAAATCCTAACCCTCGAGCAAACACAACCCAGAAAACCCTAAACCCACTTAGCTCGTTGATGATGATTAACTTGAGAATTGAAATGAAGAGCTCGACCGCAATCCAACGATGAAATGACAAGTATTAGCTGTTTCTTCTACAAATCCGAGCTTAAGAAAGACGAAGATGAAGAAATCGCCTCTAACAATGAAGAGCATGACTGCAATAACTCAAGCCCTAATTGCAAAATTTTCCCCAAGTTGGAAAGTTAATGTTAATTAGCATATGTACCGTACACGTAACACACCCAATGCAACGTAATACAAACAGTGTCACCTGTATCCGTTACTGATTTAAACGGCGTCACAAAAAAAGACCAGATAAAACACGAATTGCGAAAATAAGGATCATTTTAAACATTCGGTAAAAATGAGAATCATTTTAAACATTCTGTAAAATGAGGACCATCAGCAACAAACACTACGAAAATGAGGACGAAAAATATATTTAATTCTATAATCTCTGGTAAAGAATACAAAGAATGAGAAAAGTAAATGCATATACTTTTATGTCAACTAATCTAAGAAGGTTCATGAGCTGAGCTCCTCCGTGTGAAAAACCTGAAAATTTTTTACTATAAGAACATTTTCAATCAACCAGCATCTTGTTCTGCTAAGATCCCACCGGAGCTCTTTTAGGCTTTGCAGTATCAGCGGCGACGGTGGCGGTAGATGGTGGCGTGTTGGATTGTGAAGTGCTTTGAGCTTCAAGTGTTTGTGGAATTGTAAGTTGGGCAAGCAGTGTCTTTATCTGAGTTCCTGTGAGGGACTCGTGCTCCAAAAGAGCATTTGCAAGTGCATGAAGCTCCTTGATGTGAGTGGTAAGAATGGTTTTTGCATTGTTGTAACCACTCCGGAGAAGTTGCTTCACCTCATTCTCAATGAGAAGCCTTGTCTCTGAGCTCATGCTCTTCCCACTATCTTTGTATTCGTGAGTGACTGGTCCAACTTCATTGCCCATGCCATATTTGGTAACCATGATCCTTGCCAAACGAGTTGCTTTCCTGAGATCAGAGGATACACTAGAAGAGACTTCATTTTCTCCGAAAATGAGTTCTTCAGCTGCCCAGCCTGCCATGTAAGTATCTATGGCGGCAAGAAACTGTTTACGGGTACGTTGATTCTGATCTGCATCGGGCAATTGGATAACCGTGCCGAGAGACGTGGCACAGGGAACTATAGTTGCTTTGTGAACAGGGTCGGCACCATCGGTATAAATGGCAGCAAGAGCATGACCAGCCTCACGGAAAGCAGTTACCTTTCGTGCCTCCTCAGATACAAGAGCTGACTTGCGTTCACTTCCCATTAGGATCTTGTCTTTTGCAAACTCTAAATCAGCATTTGTCACAGCGTTAGAATCATTCATCGCAGCCTTGATAGCAGCCATGTTAATCAAGTTTGCAAGGTCAGCACCAGAGAACCCAGGTGTTCCTCGAGCAATGATCCTTAGATCAACATCAGGATCCTTTAAAACCTGTATTTTAAAGCATGTAAAGAATCTATGATCGACCACTTACCACCAAACAAAAAACTATAACCATTAATCAGGTTTAACTCCTTTTCCTTACGAATATAACAGTACAAGCATTATGATTCAATTGTGACCAGATTTTATTGGTTTCTGTCGCGAGATAATTAATGTCATGTGGACCAGATATCGATGTTTGTTCTATGATGATGGTGTTTGTAAGAGACAATACAAAGCATACCTCTGACATGTGTGATTCCAAAATCTGGTGTCTTCCTCTTACATCCGGATAGGGAACATCAACATTGCGGTCAAAGCGGCCAGGTCTGACCAGTGGCATCATCCAATGATTTCGGAAAATTAGTTGCCCCAATCACAATTATGCCCTCATTTTGCTTGAATCCATCTAGCTCAACCAATATCTGATTTAATGTCATTCTCATGAGTTGGGTCCCATGGATTTCGCTTACCTCCTATAGCATCAATCTCATCAATGAATATTATACAAGGTGCTCTGTTCCTTGCTGCAGAAAAAAGATCCCTCACCCTTCGCGCACCAACACCAACATACAACTCATCAAATTCACTTGCACTGCTGGAGAAGAATGGAACCCCAGCCTCACCAGCAATAGCTCTAGCCAACATTGTTTTTCCAGTACCAGGTGGTCCAACAAGCAAAACTCCTTTTGGAAGCTTACCACCAAGACGAGTAAACCGCTGTCACAAGTGAAACAAATCACAATTATAAATATCACAAGGAAATGTAAAGTGCCTGAAATGTATGCAACAGGAAGCATCAATTTATGCCAAAAAATCTACCTTAGGATCTCGAAGGTAATGAACAATTTCTTCCAGCTCAGCCTTTGCCTCATCAACACCTTTTACATCACTAAATTTTGTGCTTGTTTCCATGATGGGTTGCACTTCTTCATTTATACCAAGTCCTAGAAATAGGTAAATGCAAACCAGAGAACATGTCTTCTAAGATCAGGTTAAAAAAACTAAATGAAAAAACAATACTGACTAGGAAAATACCTTTCCTAATTCCTTTATCTTCAGGGAGTGCTCCTACACCACAAATGAAGAGAAAGGCCAACACAATGGACTTGAACGTACGCCATAACTGATCTTTTAAATTCCCAACTTTAGCCACCGTATGGATTGGATTACTAGCAGTTCCAATAATATTTCTTTTTGCTGATTTTCCTAAATTTCTTAAAGCAGAAAGTCCAGCTGCAGTTTCTCCCACACACGCTATTGAATTGGACATGCCTGAAATCTCATATCACCTCTGCTCATAATTTTTGCTCTAAAAACTATGCTAGAGAAAAAAACATCCAAAATACAGATGCAGTATGATCAATATCAGTATTATTGAAGTGCCAATTTTGGTCAGCTGAATATATTCTCTGTCTTGCATCATTTTGTTCATGCAGTCATATAAAATCATACTTGTCCAAGGACTGCATCAAAGGCCAAAAGATGAATAACATTCCTGATTCTAAATTTAATTTAATTGCAGAGAAAAATTAGATACTTTATCAATCTGAAAAATGTGAAATAAGCACCTCTCCTAAATGTCTTGAGTAATTCACTTTCGTCAAGCCTATTAACTTTCACCAGTGCTTTCACGTATTCGGAAAGAGCCGAGAGACTATTATGCAAATATGGTTTGCTTTCAAATACTCTAATCACAGCCTCAGGATCATTCTGATGGTAAAGTTGTTTCAGATAAGCAACTTCAGCGGCTTCATCTGCTGCATCACGAGCTCGACGAGCTACACTGCCAAGGTAGCTGGACTGAAATCTCTTTCGCCAACCCAAAAGTCTATACCCTACATAATTTTCAAAGTGCAAAATGCCAAACGCAACTCAATATCCAAGTACTTGGAACACGAACGTATAACTAGAAGTTAACTATAAGAATAATGCATGGTCTAGGAGGAAGATCTATATACCTGGACGATGTTCAAACTTATTGACAGAAAAATAGCTTGTAGCAAACACACTTTGAATCTGTCCAAATTTTGACTGTCGTCTTTCAACCTGTAAAAATCTCGAATACAGACACAACCATTCGTTATAAGGCCTAAGAAAGGTTTAAATTTTCTTATCCTGAATCAAAAACTAGAAGAAACCCCTTAGACCCATTATCCATTAAACTAAAAAGAATGTAGAAAACGGTATGAAAATCACAAGCGAATCCTATAAAAGGTACATTAGAGTTTCAGGAAAGAATAAAAAACAAGGAAAACATTGACGAAGAGGAACAGGAATGAACTAGCCTGCGATTTGAAAAGCCTCAAAGCCATGCTCGCGTGATCGAGCTATCTGATTAATCCTTGCAAATGAACCTTCTTAAGATTGATGTGTGTTGGGAATGTTTGAATGAGAATTATTTTCTTGAATAAACGGAAAAAGAAAATCGATAGCATACCCTTCACATTTTAATTATGAAACTGAACCTCTTCTCAGTTCAGTTGTGTAACTGAGACTCTTTCCTTCCTTTTCACCAAGAAAATCCCAAAAACCGATTTCCATGCAAGCTTCTTCTTGATATATAATCTACAACATTAATGAACTAATTTTAATAAAAATACTTTTACAAGTTAATAATAATTTTTATTCAATAATTATAATAATAATAATAATAATAATAATAATAATAATAATAATCTTTTACAATAAGAAAAAAAAAGGACATAGTCATATGTCTCCACTAATAATTTAAAAATATTTTCCACCTCTGTGACATTATGTTTTAAGGTTGGAATTACAAGGGGTTGATGTGAGATGTATTATTTCATCCTATTTTTATACAGCAAAAATCTATACCGTAAAAATTTATACGTAACTCTCTCTATCCTATATCTAATGGATATAAAACTTTCCGGGTTAAATAAGATTAAATATATTTTTAGTCTCTCAAGTTTTAGTAAAATTTGAAATTAGTTTTTTTTCAAAAATTTTGACCAATTTAGTCTTTTATCTTTAAAAATATGTAATTTAGTCTTCTAACCAAATTTTGTTAAGTTTATTTGACATTTCAAGCGCATTTCATGATAGTATTTGAATTGTTTACCCCGTTTGATATATTTTCATTTCAATATTAATTCAAATATTATCATAAAATGGGTTTGATATAAAATTTTGAAAAAGAACTAATTTCAAAATTCAATTAAACTTGAAAAACAAAATCATATTTAAGCCAAACTTTTATTTCATTCACAGAAGAAGTATCTCGTGATTGAGTTTATTCCCGTTTTATTATTATTTAATTATTAATTAATTAATTATAATAAAAAAATCATAAAATATGAAAATAATATTTTCAAATATTTAATATTAAAATAATGTTTAAATGTTAAATATTTAGAAATAAATAATAACTATATAAATTTAGTACTAAATAACAATTAGATTAAAAACGAAAGAATTATATAAAATATTTTGTAATTCCACACAAATAAAATTTTATAACAAAAACAACAATTCTTTTGAAAACGTTAATAAAACAAAGTTCATAAAAATAAAATTATTTTTCAAAAAATATAAAAAAACAAATATTCATAATATCTCAAATGTTTTTACCTTTTTTTAATTAAAAAAATTTAAATTAATAATAATTTAAATTTTGGATATAAATTTTTTATCTTTTGAATTTTGCGACAATAACATTAAATTATTATATTATAGTAAATGAATTTTTTTTTTAGTAATAAAATTACATGTATGAGAATTAGTTAGAAAATAAAAATGATTATATAAAAATCATTGAAACAATATTTTACATAATAAAAAATAAATAAAAGTATTAAAAAAAGTATAACTAATCAAATGTGTGTCCAAAAACTATTTGATACACCTTTAAATGAAATTGCACAAAAGACAAAAATTATATAATTAAAGATATAATAAGATAGAAAATACTTTTGAGATTTGAAAAAACTTTTCATTAAATTAATCGAACTATCGAACTATTGAGAAATAAAGAGAATTGTTTTGGCAAAAAAAATTATTCAAATGAAACAAAGATTAAGGATAAAAAATAATAAAGAAATGTTTTTTTTTTATATTACATAAATGAAAGGTTTATATAATTGAACAATTAAAATTGAGAGAGTCAAACATCTTCATGTGAAAAAATAAACAATAAATAAAAATACTAAAAATGAGTAGAAATAATCAAATGTGAGACCTAAAATCTATTTGATTAACTAAAATTGATGATACACCATTTCAACATAACTACACCGATAACTCTTGATTTGTTCCCATTTTTATTGACTAAATGCATCTCTTGAGTATTGTTTTTGTTCTTAATATTTTTGAGTTCAATATGAGTTTGGTCCTTCGAATACAACGAAAAATTACAGATGGTTCCTGCTTGAAACTTTGATTATGTTTGATTTCTTACTTTCAAAAACATTGGTTTTAGTCTCTCATTTCCAACAATGTTAAATTGAACCATAAGGAGTTATGTTAAACTGCTTTACTTGTTATCTTGTTCAAGAGATAAACTATAGTCTTAAGCATTTCTCCCTATAGTGATTCTGGTAAGGAAGAATGATTAATCATACTTCTCACCATATCATTATGAGTATGTTCTACAACATCGTTCATGCTTGGTTTCCCAAGCATTGTATACCGAGAAACAATGTCATACTCTCTTAGGAAAAGTGCAAAAGAACGTTGTTCATATGATCCATCATATTTACCATAATATTCACCGTCGGTCAAATTGAGACTTCTCATTAATTAAAAATATTTAGTCATACCTTGAATAATTATCTATGAACGCAATGAAATAGTGCTGCCTATTCCATGATGTCATAGGGAATGGTCTAGAAATATTTGTGTGAATTAATTATAAAACGATCATTTTTAGCCCGTTGAGCTCCTAATTTTTTAGAATTTATTTGTTTACCTTTAATACATTTAACGCAAACCTCGAAGTCTGACAAATTTTCTAAAATTTGTTTGTTTGTTTGGTTGTTTGTTTATTTATAATATAAATATATGTATAACCCTCATACAAAATAAAATTTTTAACACAATTGTATATAATTTTCATTTGTTTAAAATTGTTGAATAATATAATAATTACTTTTTTGCATACTTAAGAGGTATACTATAATAATTTTCATGTAGATGATCGGAGAATCAATATATTAATTTTGATTTTGTTAATTTTTTGGAAATATATACTTAAAAAATTGATTTAACCGTTGGTTATAAAAATCAATGTATGAGTCTAAGTTTCATATTAAGATGAGGAATTGAGTAAGATATAAAAGAAGAAAAATCATAAACTCATTTCTTAGGGTTTTGGGTGGAAGGTGGTGTTAATATCCTATATGAGGTAGACCCATGCTTCATTGGTATTGTCTTTTTTTAGTGATCTTCTCTCAAAACATTTGAACACCTACAAAGATGAAAACCCATTGAGTTGGAGGTGGTGTGTAAACGAACTCATATCTCATTGATGTTGTATCCAGATAAGATGACATATTTTTATTTCAAAATTAACCATTATATATGAATGATATTCATTCAATAATTTTGTATATGAATGTAATTAAGATATATCGAAGATCTCTTTGGGAAAATGCTCCATTAAGTCCCAACAAAACTCATTTGAACATGATTTGTGTTCGCAATTCTCTGGCATGTACATGAAGTGATGAAATGATGTGGATAAAGAATTAGAATTGAAAAGAGTGGTTGGAAAGTAGTGCAGTACCCTTTTTGTTTTTATAAGCAAAGTGGGATATTCTGTTGGTTTTGAAAGAAGTTCCTGAAAGTTAACACACATTATCTGTTGGTGCAATAGACATGCCCCTAATAGCAGAGAGGACACAGTAGTACAATTATACTATCTCGTAGCCATCAATCATATCATGGAAAAGAGAGAAGATGCTTATAAATATAAATATATATGAGCATTATTATTGAGCACTAGCTAGGTTCTGCAACTTGGCAGCAGCACCTTCTTCCAAGTAATCAGAGAGCATTGCAGCTTTATTCCCTCAAGATGCGAAGCCATGAGTCCCTATTTGTTCACGTGAAGGGATAGCCATAAGCATTCCAGAAACGGGTGAAGATGAAGCCATATTATTATACCCTGTTGTAGTAGTAGTAGTAGTTGTTGTTGTTGTACATTGAGGCACGTGAACCTGCTGCAGAAACAAGTGGGGTCTCACTATCATCGCTTGTGAAGCTGCTGCTGCACTCACTGTTACGCCTATTTGTGAGGCTTTTTGCAACAAAGCAGTGGCTGACATGTGAGGAGAAGTCGTGGAATAATGGAAGGAACTGAAAGAAGGAAGAAAAGAGGGTGTTGTTGTAGAAGAAGAAGAAGAAGTAGTAGTAGTAGTAATAGGGTTAGGGTTTTGATCATGGTGGAACAAGGAGTGGTGTGGTGTTGAGAAGTCTAAGGTGGTTCTCAGTGATTGTTCCAACACTGTTGGAGAAGATAACCATGAAGGAATTTCTTGACCTAATAGGTTCAAATCTTGTTCTCTTTTCATTACCAGTGATGATGATGATGATGGTGGTGCTTCGAGTTGAAGGCCATGGCTTCGAAATTGGGACTGAGATGATAATAGAGAGTGAGGGTTCACTGCTCTTCCACTTTCCTGTGCTAAGGCATCACAGAAGGCTCTGTGAGTGATAAAGCTGTCCCTTCTGCAACCACACAAAAGCCAAACAACAAATTCAGTTTTGTTTTTTTTTTTTTTTTTTCTTTCTTTTAATGTTACATGATTATGTTTTTCATGAGACAGTTTTGTTTAATGCAACTCTGTCGGAATATATTTATATAAGTTAATTATCAAACTGAAAACTATTAGTATATATTATAAATAATTCATATTCAGTGTTCTTTTTTTCATGTATATAAATGCACACAGATTCCTTCCTAGCTAGAGTACAGTTTTTTTGTTGTTTGTACTGTTTTATACACTTTCCCTTTTCATCTATATAATTGTTAATCCACACTCTTTCCTCTTCCTTCCTAATACCTGGAAGTAAAATAAAAAAAATAAGAAATAAGTTTATTTTGATTCAGAAAAAAATAAAAATGAATAGAATGTGGAACATATTTATTAATTATTAATATTTTATTTTATTTTTTTGTTTTGTTATAATGAAAACCATAAATATTAATAAAATATTGACAATATGGTCATTAAATAGAAATATACTATATGCTTTTTTTATCACCATGTAATCAATTATGTCATTATATATATATATATATATAATAAGAGTGATGCAGGAATCAATGTTAAATTTTATATTATACATATTTTCAGAGAAAAATAAAATGTCTGTGATAAGAAAAGCTTAGACTTATTTTCTAATGAAAATAGATGTATATTTAGTCTAAAAGAAAAAAAGAGAGATGAAAATAAATGTATTTAACTATAATGATAAAAGAAAAAGTGTTACATGAAAAGCTTGAAGTTGAATTATAAGTTTTTTTCCCTGAGTTGAGTAGGTAAAACTGAAATTGTTCATTAATTATTCCATCGAGTTCGAATATAATACTGAAACTTGTCTCAAGACAAAAAATCTATCTCAATTTTGTCTCGAAATTCAGATGAAATAAAAATAAAAAGAGACTTATTTTGCAAACTCAATTTACAAAATAAAGTTATTGTTTAGATATTTACTAAATTTGTCATTTATTTGGCTCCTGCCAAATATAGATTTTTTCGTAACAAATATATAAATTCGACTCCCTATTGTGGATTTACATTACCAATCAATGTAAATATATATATATATATATATATATATATATATATTAAAATAAAATTCTTGATTAATGATTAATTTTAGTCAAAAAAAATAATTAATCACTATGACCAATTTATAAATTAAAAGTTATTGATAATTAAAATAGTTTCGAAAAATTATAATTTGTCTTTAAATTGATAATTAAAATAGTTTTTATTATTAATTTGTCTCTAAATTGGTCACTAACATTAACTACATAAGTTTTGACTACCAGAAATATTGGTCTGTAAATTAGTTTTCAATTAAGAAATTAATTTCTAAATTAGTCTCTAAACATATTTTTTTGTCATAAAATTAATAATTTTTTGATAGTTTTCTTGGTGATATAAATAAACTTTTTATACTAATAAATTGCTTAAATTTTGCTTCACTGTTTATGCCAATGTTTTTACTTTATTAACTAATTAGAAATCCAAGTTATAAACAAATTCACTATTGGAATAACAATGTAAAAGGTGTTTTATTATATCAACATATTCTAATTAGTTTTTAAGCATACACTCATATAATAACCATATAATTAATTAATTATATAATTTCTATTAGTCAAAGCATACATATAACAATGAAGATAATACATAAACCTGTTGTTGACCAACTGTTATGAAATGATTTTTTTGACAGAAAATTAGTTAATTTGAGCAATTTAGATTGTGGTTTCAGAAGATAAGCTGCTTTTGGAATCTAGGAATGAGTTAAAAGCTGATTAATTAGTTAATTAATTATAATCAATTTCGATGTATTAAAATATGTTAAAAAGATTTAAAAAATTGTAAATATGTAATGCAGAATAAAAAATAGGATTGAGAATTTTGACTGAGGAATTTACCTAGAGAAAAGGGTACCACAGTCACACTTGTATTCTCTGGTGCCACAGATTTTGGAGTGAGCTTTCCAATCAGATTGAACTGCATAGCGTTTGGAACACTTCTCACACTTCCATTTCTTCTCTCCATGCTTCCTGAAAAAGTGCTTCTTGATTCCAGTGAGGTCCCCAAGGGCCCTTGAAGGGTCATGGTGAACACATGATGCCTCTGGACAAACATACACTTTCTTTCTCACCTCTTTGCTGTTCTTCTTCTTCAGCTTCCATGGCAGATTGTGCCCTCTTCTGTGAAGCTGCAGATTCTGATCCCTTTGAAACCCTTTCTGACATATCTCACACACAAACCTGTTTGTTGCCAATAGGGTCTCTGGAGTCAATGCTATCACTTCTGCATCAGGGTCTGAAATCAACCACACCAACAAAATCAACTCATACACTACTACCTCTTCAATTCAAATTCAACAATTCACAAAACTTACATTAATTATTACTAGCCTTTTCAGCAAAGGAATCATGTTTTTAATGCAGAAACTATAACTGTTTGTTTTTTCTTTCTTTCTTATATTAACCAAACACTTCATATGAAGGGTTTTATGATATAAATTTGTTGAGTTCATGAAGTAATAATATTAAAAATCATATTTTGACAGATAAATGTATATACATCAAAAACTGATTTTGGCTGCAACGAATTAGAGAGAGAAAAAAAAATGGTATGAATTAATGTATGACCTGGGTGGCCTGGAAGACTTCTCTTCTTTTTTGGTTGTGGTTCTTGATTTATTGAAGTGGAAGAGTATTGGTGAGCATGGAAAAAACCATTGTCATTTCTGATTCCTGAAGAAGCACTTATTTCACTCGATGCAGAAGTCAAATTAGACATGTTTTTTTCCACCACCAAAACCTATATATACACAAGTAGATTAGGTAAGAAACCAAACTACACTGCACAAAGGTGAGATATTCACACAATATATACAATATGTTGATGAGAAAATAAAGTTATTTGCACCAAAAGAATTTCTGAGATCTTGCAGATGAAAAGGATAATACTATAATGGATCTGATTTTCTTCAGCTGATGGATCCTGCTTACTTATATAGCTTTCTCTCTTCTTCAAAATTTTCAGAAATTCTTGAGAAAACCACCAAATGAAAGAGAGAGAGAGAGAGAGAGAGAGAGAGAGAGAGAAAGAGGAAAAAAGCTGAGAAAGTTGAATGGATCCCGAGAAGGATTTGCCTTCAAAGCTATGGCTATTCACTTTAATCACTTCTGAAACTGCCACAACTTGTTGGTAACTTAGCATCAAGCATCAAGCACACCAAGCATCAAACATGAAGCATCATCACCTGGTATAAGAGTGTGAAGAAAACACATATATGAGGTAAGTGAATTTCTTAAGTATAGATCTCAGTATCTAAGATATCAGTGTTTAATGTGAGTAACCAAAAGAAAAGAAGAGAATGAGTTAATTATTAGGTACCTACTTGAGGAAGTTTTTGAGTTGTGAGTGTGTGAAGAGAGAGAGAGAGAGAGAGAGAAGAGATTGGAATGTGGATGAGGAAAAGGATGTGTTTGAAGATGGCACGTACAAGAGACCAAAGCACAAGCCAAACTGGCTTGTTCTGAAGTGCACTTTCTGTCTTTTCCCCCCTCTTTTTTTTTTTTTTTTCTCTACCTCACAGTTTTTCTTTTTAAAAATTTTCTTCCTCAATAATTGCACATTATAACATTATCATTTTCTTCCACACTCTTCAATTTTTTTTTCTTCCTCAATAATTGTACATGGCATAATAACTTGATGATTTTCTTTCTTCTGTGGGTCAACTCTGTGGAGACTATATATGTATACAATGTGTTTGAAATATATGTTGTTATTAGAGTTATGATTCACATTTAACATATAAAAATAATAAAATTATTTAAAGTAGCAGTCTTAAGAAAATACTCAGATGTAAATTATAGATTTAAATTTAATTTGATTCAATAAACATGGATCTAATAATTAGTATCAAACTACTTTAACTAATATCTATATATTATTGATTATTTTTAGTGACTTTTTAAATTAATTATAATTCTCAATTTCAAATTCAGTACTTTATTTAAGATATCCCATTTAGTTTCATTTAGACCAACCATATCTTACTATCAATCAATTTTCAATGATGTTTTTACCAATTTAATTATTCCAACATAAAATTCAAAATATATAGTACTCTGTGTAACTGTATATGGTTATTTATTTTAATTTATGTAAAAATACATTTTCATTGAAATTAGAAAAAATAAAGTTGACCATTGTAAATTCTATATTAAATTCTATATTAAATTCACAAAAATACACACACAAAAAACTAATCCATGTTTAACTGTATTATTTTACAGTGATACGTGCATAATATATTTTACTTGAAATATAAGTTAATATAAATAATTATATATAAGATATATATAGTGAGAAATTCATGTAAAATTCATTAAGTAATATAAAAAAGTATGACAAGTTTTAGCAGTTAAAAGAGAATATGTTGTACTTAGATGCATAAAATGTATTTTTTATGATGTGACTACTGATATAAAAATGACCTAAGTATAAAAATATAAGAGATAAGATGAACCTATCTTCTCTGCATAAGAAAGATGCATGAGTAGGTTATATAATAAAAACATTTTGAGAGAGAGAGAGTAAGAAAAATGATAGAATGTTACACGAAGAGGGTATACAAAATATTATTCTCTCTCTGCATGTTTTGTTAATGGTGGATGTCTGACATTGATTGATTATTCATGCCAAACATTCTGTCTTCCTAAAAAGTAGAGATAAAGTGTCCGTGAGAGTGTGAAAGATGAAGAAGAGTGGCTGATAATGAAGTTTTAACATCAGGGTAATTCGTAAGAGACTTCAAATCCAAAAACCAAATATGCTTTTCTATCTGCATTCACAGACACAGCCTGTGACAGCCATACCCTCGTATCATCAAATTTTTATTTTTCTCCTTCCACACAACCACACAAAATCTCCATCATGCATATATGCAAACATATTTATTAGATCAGTAACACGTTTTAACTATCGATTAACTATGTTTTTATCTTTGCGATTTTAACTTTGATTTTGTCTTCATATTTGAAAATTTTTGGATGTATCAATTATCACCTAAGAGTGTTAAGCGTCTTCTCGCACACCAGTGCAAAAATGATATTAGACCGATTCTGGAACGTGTATTAAATCGATTTCGAAACCGATCTAATACAGACCGATGTAGTATGTTTGTTAGTTATTAGATCGGTTGCAAAAAATCGATCTAATGTATCAATATCAGATCGGTTCCCCTAACCTGATCTTACATTATTCATTACGAATACATCAAGATGAAGTGCTTTAGATCAATTTGAGTATAAACCGATCTAATATGTTGAGCACTTTAAAAAAAAAAGCAGCAAGCATTAGATCGGTTAAGACCATAACCGATCTAATGTTTGCTGCTTTTTTTTAAAAAGTGTGTTTTGCAATTGCAACTAACCAAAACCTGTTGCATTAAAAATCAAATAAATACAGGCAGTGCAGTTCCAGCAGTTTATAGAGTACATATTTAAAAAACAATTCAAATCCAACAATGGATTTGACCAAAATATTTCCTAAGTGAAAGAAAACTAATGCAACAAAGGAAAAGTTTTACATATAAACATTTTTAAGCTGCAAGAAGTAATTGGCCCATTCAGTTCTTACTTCATCAATCTTCTCAGATCCCAATGGTTCAACACTTTTAAAAACATGTTTCAAAGAGGAGTCTTTTGATTCCTTACCTCATCCCAAGAATCTTTCAAAACAGCACAAGCTATGGTCCACATCCAGTACATGACATAGTATCCACACTCAAAACTTCCTTTTTGGATATTACACTAAGAAGATCAAATTTATAATTAATATATGAAAAAAAGTACAAATCATACAATATAAAAGATGGAAACTTATACCTTTGGAGAAATCACTTTGAAATTTTGTGAAGATGAAGTTGATTTACCACCCAACACATTGTACACATTCAAAGCACTAAAAAGTTAAGTCACTTGTCAATTACAACATATTTCATGACATAAATAACACATTATAAAGGGACTACAACATACCTTTGTAGTATACTTCTCATGGCTTAGGGGATGGGTTTGTGCAATGAGCATAACCAAACTACAGTATTCTCCATTAGACAAATAATCACCAATTGCCAATGAGACCTAAAAAAGAAATATAATTAGTGATTTGAACTAGTTAATTAATAGCTCAAGTGACTAAGATGAACTTACGCATGAATATAAGGTGCCATGTAAATTCTTTTCTTTGATTTCCCCATCCAATTTTGAATATACGTCTGACATTCCATATGTTTATTTCCAGAATTTTGTATATGCTGAGGCTCAAGGAAACCATAGACATTAACATTCCCTGTTTTGGAAACATATTCGTTTAAATACCTGCATTCAAACCATTAAGCCATTAAGTTTAGAGACAATTATTGATTTCACAATGTAACATAAAATGTACTCACAGTATCCATAGTTGAATAACTGTAATGTTCAGCATCTGCCCCTGGATGATTTCATACACATCATTCATATGGACATATAGTGGTATATCACTATTGTCAACACCGAAGACTGTTTTATCCCAAGGAATGACAAGTGGTTTTTGAAAAAGAGCTCCGACTATGCCAGCCAACTCATGAATTGGACTAAAATTTTGCTTAGGTTGGGGCTGGGAATGGGCCTCAGGGCTAAAAGCACATGCAACTGGGGACTTTTGTCTGCTATGAACCTACAAAATATAATAACAAAGTTAAATACGAAGTTGGTATTAAATTATGAAGTATATCATTGTAAAGAAGAAAAATATACCTGCTTCTTTTTTTAAATAACCTTAACTAATTGTTTAGGCCATGAGATGAATGTTCCTATAGTGCCTCTCCAACTAATTTGACCTCCTCTATGGGCACTGGAACTGGAGTTGTGGCATCTCTAACATCTTCAACTACCACTCTAGCCAAATCATCCGACATTTGCACAATATGCATGGTTGATCCCCCTGGATATAATCTCCCAATGGCAACTAAACGAGGAGGGACCTCTCCAACATACAACTTACACCTATTTGAGATATTCATCTTTGTGACCTCCTCTTCATCGTCCTCTTGTACCACATTATGTTGTTGCGACATTATTTGAGATATTCACCAAACAATATTGTAACATTTTCCAGCCCCTCGACATTATCAATGAGATACCATCATTTTGGAATTTAGCATTTAGCATTTAGCAATTTTCCTCAAAGCATTTAGCATCTGAAATTTTGGAAGTTTGAGAATTATCAACGAATGTCTATGTAGAAGTCCAATATTGTAGCTAACCTTTGGCGTATGAATATTTGGTGTTGTTTGTTAGGTCCCCGACATCGGCAGCATCAGCGACATCAAGGTTCGTGGTGCGGCGAACGGCGCTTCGTGGTGCGACGAGGGTTTCGTGGTGGCGTGACAGCGGAGCTTCGTAGTGCGACGACAGCGGAGGCTCGTGGTGCGACGACAGCGGCGCTTCGTGGTGCGGCGACAGCGGAGGCTCGTGGTGCGGCAACAGCGGCACTTCGTGGCGTGAAGGTGGTCGTTAGTGGCGCGAAGGTGGTGGTTCTGGTGTGGAGGCTAGTAGACCAAAATGGAAAGGGTTCGTGGTGTGGAGGTGTGGAGGCTTGTAGGCTCGTGGTGCGGTGAACGAAGAAGAAAGCAAATGGCGAATGGAGCAAAATGGCGATGATGCACTGTGGAGAAAAACAGAGAAGATGAACAGTGCAAACGGATGCACAGTGAGGCACGAGAGAGAAGAAGGGGTTCGCGGGTTTGTGCAAAAAACATTACATCGGTTATATTGCCAACCGATCTAATATTTAAAAGCATCATTTTTTAATTTTAAAAAATAACATTAGATCGGTTCCCCGCTGAACCGATCTAATGTATACATGTTAGATCGGTTCCCCACACAACCGATCTAATGCAAATGAAGTTATTTTCAAAATTGTCATCGCGTGAATTGTTAGATCAGTTCCTACACAACTGATCTAATATGCTTGATCTTATAACCCATTTTTGCACTAGTGGCATGACAAACAACAAATCATGCTGACCTTTTAAGATGTTAATAGAAAAGAAATTTATAGACTACATTCAATGTGATTTGTTGTCTTCCTCCAAAAACATTTAATATCATTGGACGAAAAAGATTACATCCATGTATTTTTTTGAGTATAGAGACTTACCCGGATTAAAGTTGTCATGAGAAAATTCTCAATTATAAATCAAAAGTAGTTAATGACCAATTTAGATATTAATTTACAAACATTAAAAATTATTGGTTACTACAATAGTCATTATTATAAATAAAAAATGATAATTAGGATTGATCACTAATTAATTAGAGACTAATTTAGAAACTAATTCATTTTTGTAGTCAAAACCTACGTAACTAATTTCTAGTAACCAATTTTATTTGGTAGGGGTGATCATGGATTGGATTTTTAATGATCTAACCCACATCCATTTTGGATCCAAATAATTGGATTAGATTTTCGATCCAAATCCATTTTTTCAAAAAAAGTAGATTGAAGTTTTTAAAAATCTAGATTCAAATATTTAGATCAAGTTTAAATCTAGATCTAACTATTTGGATCAAGTTCAAAATCCAAAATCCAATTTTCATAAAATAAATTCAAATTAAATTTTTTAAAACTTGTGTCCATAGGGCTGACGCCATAGAATTTGACAGATTTTTTGTCGGGGGCAACGAGGCCAAATTTCAGCATGGGATGAACTTGGATGACTTTTGAACGAATTTCGGTCGGGGACGACATGACCAAATTTGGGTCAAGGTCGACTTGACAAAATTTCACTCGAGATCGACTTGACTGGACTCGACTGAATTTCAGCCAGGGCCTATTTTGCCTAATACGACCAAATTTTGGCCAGAGCCGACTTGGCCAAATATGGCCACATTTGGGTCAGGGCCTGATGAGTCAAATTTTGGTCAGGGTTGACTCCACTAAATTCGTCGGTCGGGACCGACTTGACTGAACATGGCCAATTTTCGATCACAGTCGACTAAGTTGAATATAGTCAAATTTCGTTCAGGACTTACTCGACCGAATACGGCTAAATTTGGGCTAGTGCCGACTCGACCAAATTTTGGTCATGACCAACTCGACTGAATTTGGCCAAATTTAGGTCAGGACTGACTCGCCTAAAGATGACAAAATTTTGGTCGCGATCGACTTTGCCGAATACGACCAAATTCAGGCTAGACCAACTCAGTCAAATTTTGGTTGAGGCCAACACGACCAAATTTTGACCGGAGCCGACTCGACTGAATTCGACCGAATTTCGGTCGTGGCCGACTCAGTTGAATACGGTCAAATTTCGATCGTGACCGACTCATTTGAATACGGCCAAATTTCATCCTAGGTCGTCTCAGCCAAATACGACCAAATTTGGGTCAGGGCCGACTCGGCCAAATCTCAATCGGGACCAACTCGATTGAATTCGACCGAATTTTGATTGGAGCCAACTAGGCTAAATACAACCAAATTTTGGTCGCGATTGTCTCGGCCGAATACAGTCAAATTTTTTCTAGGTCGACTCAGCCCAATGAAGTCAAATTTGGGTTGGGGTGAACTCAACCGAATACTTCGAAATTTTGTCCAGGACCAACTAGGCCAAATTTTGATCGGGACTGACTTGACATAATTTGGCCTAGTTCAGCCAAATTTTGTATAGGGTCACGCCAACTAAATCAAATACGACTAAATTTGGGCTAGTCCGTCTCAACCTTTAGCCTAACCTAACCAAAAATATAAACTGAAAATTTGGATTGGATGTTTTGGATTATCCATTTTGAAAATCTAGATTTAGAGTATGGATATACAATCTATAAAATATATAAAATGTAGATCAGATTGATATCTAAATCCAATAAAATGGATTGGATTTTTATTAAAATGAATATTAAATAGATTGGATCATAGCAAAAATGGATTGGATCATGAAAATTAGATTTTTTGTCCATCCTTTGTTTAACTTTTCAGATCATCATCTGCTTCCTTCCGCTCATTTAAGAGTTTAATAAATATAAATTATTATTGTTATCCTCATAATTTTTATTTTTATGTGTTAAATAAACATTAATTATTACTTTTACCCTCATATTTTTATTCTTTCACTTTTATATGTATTTAATCTCTTTTTATTAATACATTGTTTTACAATAGTATAATTTAAATTTTTTAGTACAAATTAATGGATACATTAACAATTCTTTTATTAAACTTCTAAAATTTTCAATTAAATTGTAAGGTTTAAAGTTTATGAATATAAATTTCAAGGTTTAGTGTTTACGGAAGTCGCACGTCGCAGGTTGCACGTCGCACGTCGGACGTCTCACGTCTCACATCTCTCATGTCTCACGTCTCACGTCTCTCACATCTCACGTCTCTCACGTACCACATCCCATGTCTCACGTTCCACGTCTCACGTCTCACGTTCCACGTCCCACGTCCCACGTCTCACGTGTCACGTTTCATGTCTCACGTCCCACATGTCACGTTTCATGTCTCACGTCCCACGTGTCACGTTTCATGTCTTACGTCTCACGTCCCACGTCTCACGTCTCACGTCTCACGTCCCACGTCCCACGTCTCATGTCTCACGTCTCACGTCTCACGTCCCACGTCCCACGTTTCACGTCCTACATCCCACGTCCCATGTCTCACCTCCCACGTCTCACGTTCCACGTCCCACGTCCCACCTCCCACGTCTCACCTCCCACGTCTTATGTCCCAGTCTCACGTCTCACGTCGCTCACGTGTCACATCCCACGTCGTCTCACATCTCACGTCCCATGTTTCACATCTCACGTCTTACGTCTCACGTCTCACATCTCACGCCTCACGTATCACGTCCACATCTCACCTTCCATGTCACACGTAGCACGTCTCATGTCCCACGTCCCACGTCTCATATTATTGCACTGAAATACTTATTCTTTCATAAAATAATGGTGCTTTGGTTTACTGGTTGCAGTATAGCTAAGGTTCTTCTTTGATGTTTATTCTTCTTTAGATAATAGTTTCTTATTGATCAAAAGAAGGAAGAGAAAGGACATTATTTTATCGGAAATAGGAAAGCTAACCTTATGCAACAACAATAATTTGAAGCTTTTGCAGATGTCTGCTATCATTACATGAATGATTTTAGAAAAATGTTTAGATGTTGGTAGGCAATATTGTTTTATTGGTTTTCTGTTCTGACATTCAATATGCGAAGAGATGTGTCACAAAATTCTAATCAAGGGTGGGCAAAAAATCCATTTTTTATAATCCAATCTATTTTTTCTATTATCTAATCCATTTAATATCTATTTTATTAAAAATTCAATCCATTTAAAGTCCATTTTATTGGATATGGATATCAATTTGATATATATTTTATATATTTTATGAATTGGATATCCATTCTCTAAATCTAGATTTTCAAAATGGATAATCCAAAATATCCAATCCAAATTTTCAGTTTGTATTTTTGGTTAGGTTAGGCTAAAAGTTGAGATTGACTAGTTCAAATTTAGTCGTATTTGATTGAGTTGGCGTGACCCTATACAAAATTTGGCCGAATTATGTCAAGTCGATCTCGATCGAAATTTGGCTCAGGTGGTCCTGGACAAAATTTGGAAGTATTCAGTTGAGTTCACCCCGACCCAAATTTGACTGCATTGGGCTGATTCGACGACCTAGACAAAAGTTGACCGTATTCGGTTGAGACAACCGCGACCAAAATTTGGTTGTATTCAACCTAGTTGGCTCCAATCAAAATTTGGTCGAATTCAATTGAGTTGGCCCCGATTGAGATTTGGCCGAGTCGGCCCTAACCCAAATTTGGTCGTATTTTGCTGAGACGGCCTAGAGCCAAATTTGGTTGTATTCAAATGAGTCGGTTACGATCGAAATTTAAAAACTACACTTTCACATATAATTAATTATGTTTAAAAAATAATTTTATTTATAAATTATATAAAAAACATCATAATTTATCATAATTAGTAATAATTAATTTTTTTAGTCAATTCCATAAACTCTTTTCCAACTAAAAAACACTTTCAATAATTTTCAAACAAGAATTTGCAGTTTTATAGAGAATATTTATCTTCACATGATATTTTTCATTTTCTTTCCATTACTATGTGTTCTTATCATAGATATAATAGTCTCACATTGCTTAAATGTCGAGACTTAGTTTAAATATTTTTTCTTCTTTAAATTTTTGAGACATCTCCAAAAAAAAGAAAAAAAATTATGACAAAACACATATTTTAAAACACCCAATACCTCATATGTATAATCTAATAAAAGTATAATTTATTATATAGGAATAAGAAAATTAAGAATTAGTTAGATGTGTGAACAAGTGGTAGATGATTATAGGGACGAGAGGTGTTGGGCCCTCCTAAATTTTTTAAAATTTGGTATATATATATATATATATATATATATAAAATGATAATTAAATGAAGAGTTTTCTATTTTATTTTTTATATGCATGTCTTTAAATTTTAATAAATATTGAAACATAAAATTAAATATAATAAAAATAAATAAAAAAAATTTATGAAATATATATAGGAAAAATTAAGACATTTTTTTTTATATTCTCTTTTCTTAATTGTTAAGTTCGTTTTTTTTTTCAACAGTAAAACTTATTATTTGTATTATTTTCTCACGGATTTTGTTTTATTTACGAAGAAAAGAAAGGAAGTAAAACACAAATTTATTGTTTATACTCCTTTCCTTATATTTTAAAAAGAATAAATATATCTTTCTTGTTTCACTTAATAAAATATTAATATTAATTTGACGTAAGGCCATGCTTTCGTATATCGAAAGATACAACTAATATATTCAATTATTAAAGTTTTTTATTGCATTATGATACGGACTTAGTTCATTCTCCTATGTTATTGTCATTGTGAAAAGAATATTGAAATAACTATTGCTTGTATATGTTTAAATTTTGATCTTGGATTAGTTTTTCTTAGGTTTTCATATTGATCTTCAAGTTAATTAATTAATTAAGGTTTTATCCACTAATATTAGAAGCGATCAATAATAGTAGTTGGGAGTTTTATGGCCAATAGTGTTTTTTACTAACGTAAATTAGAGTTAATATCAGTACAGTTATTTTGTAGTAAATATCAACAACATTTTTTAGTTAAAATTAGAAGTTATTTTTTGATGATCTTTACAAGATTGAATTAATGTATTTATTTTTTTATTTGTTGTAATTAGAAAATCATGTCCAAAAAAGTTTTAAAGCTTAACAAATTTGTTTTTTTTATGCAAATAAAACATAATGAAAACAATTCAACCTCTTTTAATTTCTTGAAAAAATATATATTTTTCTCTTCAAATACACGGTCATAACACTTTTTTTAAAAAATCCATCAACTCTCTTCTTATCTAACTTATACCTTCATTGTCTCTTCTTGTCCACAAAACTAAAATGTATTAGATATGGTCAATCGGAATCTTGGATTCTAGAAGTATTTTTTATATATGTATTGCTGCTTTTATTAGTTCATTTTCTATATAAGATAGTTTTTTTTTTTTTTTTTAAACAATAGCTCTGACAGCATGTTAAGAAGTGAAATTTAAGTTTAACTCAACTTTTACCAAATTGGCTTGTTAGGTAAGATTTGCACTCACTTATATACTATAAAATTATCTTATCTATGGTTGACGTGGAACTTCCAACAATACTTATTAATATATATATATATATATATATATATATATATATATATATATATATATATATATATATATTATTGTGCTAAAAAAAATTCATATTTTCTGTCAATTTTGTTTTGAATATTTTTTTTTGTAAAAATACTTATAAATTTTATTATGAAAAAAAATTTACAAGAAATTCCTGTCAACTTTTTTGCAAAATATTTTGTATAAAACACTTTCTGCAACAAATTTTGTAAGAAATACTTGCGAATTTTATAATTTTGTAGAAAATAATTACCCACGAAGAAATTACTTGTCAATTAAAATTTTTAGAAAAAATAACAGGAAAAAGTTTTTTCTTACAATTTTTTTTAACAAATATACAGGAAAATTCTCATGTAATATGAGAATTTTTAGTAGTGTAAGTTCAATGGTGTTATATATGTTGTGGAATTTTCTTTTTGTGAAACATTGGTTGAACTTCAACATTGAAAATGATTACATCCTTCTTATGATTCATATTTTCACACTTATAATATTATTTCTTTGACAACTTAATTAGGACTTGGTGGTAGAATATAAGATACATAATATGAACCTCAATTGTTCTCATGTATAGAGAGAATAATTATGACGAGACTAAAGTAGCTAATTAGGGTAATTGATAGTTGTAATAAATAATGAGGCTTTATGGCAAGGTTTATTTCATAAGACTTCTTTTAGTAATATATATGTTTATTTACTTCATTAGTTGCTTTAGCTAGTTCCCT
>Ga0214542_1001912_pt1 | contig 43099 bp, 22 predicted proteins | sample CNSS1metaG_FD_160096 | JGI IMG/M metagenome (GOLD analysis project Ga0214542, IMG submission 160096) | Root nodule microbial communities from cowpea collected in UCLA plant growth center, Los Angeles, California, USA - CNSS1 | ecosystem: Host-associated > Plants > Roots > Nodule | place: USA... | reverse complement strand
TATATATATATATATATATATATATGCATATCTAAATAAACGTTATGCGATTAAACATTAGGCCAATAGAAAAATAGGAAACAAGAAAGTTTAACTTAAAAATAAACAAATCAAATTAGTAAATTGGTAGTGTAATATATGTTAATTTGGGTCGTTACATAAAATATGAAAAGTATGAAATTTCATTAGGTGACATTCGGGCTCATTGGGTGTGAAAGAGATAATGCTTGAATTTCATGCCGATGAAGCTATATGATCACTTTAACATAACACATGAATTGAACATTGATATATAGGAAATATGAATTAGTATTCTTTAACATCAATTCTCATTGATTGAACTTGACAAAGTAATCTAGAGAGCGTATAAAACATACTTAAAAGGGGTGAGGTATAGGTTTTTTTTACCATGTATCAATTTCTTCTAAAATTATGGATATGGATTATTTTTTTTGAAAAATCAGAGGTAGGGACAAGTCATGCCAAACAGGCACGACTTCGTTGTGAAAAAGTCATTTTCACATTGGACAACTTTTGATTTGTGGAAGTAAAGTTGTGATGCGATTTATGTGTTGTTGAAGTTGTGAGGTCAACAACGACTTCAATTTTAATTAATTATAGTTAGTTAAAGTCATGCAAGAGTTATATGACTTTAGTGCAGATCTGCTTAAGTTAAAGTTGTGGAGGCATGAGGTGATTTCTTCACAAATAAAGAAGCATGGAAGTCGTGCAACAGGATCATGACGTATTTTAAAAATAAAATAGACACATTCAAAATTAGTGTCACATTGAAGTTGTGTTATCATACCACGACTTCAATAAAAAAAGGGTTTACACGAGTAAAAATAAAGTAAAGTCATCACCCTCTACATGACTTCAATGCTTCTCTATTTTTGAAGAATTTGCCTCATGCCTCTACAACTTTAGCTCAAGCACAAGTTGTATAAGTCTTGCACGACTTTGATTAACTGTAATTAATTAAAATTGAAGTCGTTGTTGACCCTCACAACTTCAACATCAACACCTAAATCGTGTTATAGGTACATAAATTCACTTCCATAGGTCAAAAGTCGACCAATGTGGTGACAACTTCTTCTAATAAAATTGTGTCCGCCTGACACGACTTGTTCCTATAGTACATTTTTTAAAAAAAGAAACCTATATCTATAATTCTAAAAGGGAACTGACCCATATTGGTAAATATATGACATGCTACAACATATGAACCATATTGGTAAATATATAACATGCTACAACGTATGAACGCAAAATTTACCCAAGAAAGAGGTTTTATTAGTTGAATATGTAGATGAAATACAAATATAATAGATATTGACATCACTTACAACCTAAAATATTAAAATAATAAATTTATATTTTTTTAATATAATCACTACAAGAAAATTCTTTAATAAAGACCAATTTTAGTGACAAAAAATAATTAGTCCCTATAGTGATAAAATTAGATACTAATTTATAAACTAAAAATTATTAGTAACTTAGATAGTTTTTATATTGGTCACTAACATTAGTTATCAAAGGAATTAGTTTGAAACATTGGTAGTTAATGTTAGTAACCAATTTAGAAACCAATTCAAGTGACCGATTTAGAAGCAATTTATAAACTCTTTAGGTACCAATAATTTTTAGTTTATAAATTGATATCTAAATTCCTCAGCGATTAATTATTTTTATCACTAAAATATCATTATGTAAAAATTTTCTTGTAATAACTATTCAATTTTCTTATTTCTGAACAATATAAAATTTGTACTCATGTTTAGATTCTCACTAGAAAATAGAAGTAAAAATTTATAAAAAAAAAATATTATTTAAGTAAATATATAAATGAAATATAAATGTACTTGAGCATTTGTAAGGACCGAAAATAGTGGTGATTAAAATGCAATTTTTTTATAGTGATATTTTTATGATGTTGTCTGTCTGACCCTGTCTGTGATGTGTTGATTGGAGTAGGACCCTTAGGAGTGTTCGTCGGGTAGCTAAGTGGTTTGTATTCATCATAAATATGTGCCAAAACACCATGTGGCCACCACCGCCCTGTGGCTATATCTATATGTACAAGTACTTACCTCCTGCATTAAATACCTCTGCATTATCTTCTTCTTCTTCTTCTTCTCTGCTCCATTCTTTTTTTCTTCTTTTTCAAAACTATTTTCAAACTCTTCCAATCTACACCACAGTGGTTACCCGAATCTTTAAATTTACTTTTTACACTATTCATGTTTTTCGATACTCTTTCCATCTCAAACTCTGCTCTATTATTGTAAGCTTTTTTCATGTTTAATAATTCCATCATACTTTTCTTTTCTTTTATCTTCAAACTACGGCTCACTGAATTAACAATACAAAATAGTTATAAAATATTTTAGCTTAATAATGTTACAACTATACATGTTTAAAACTTCTTTTAATCTTTCCATACTCTTTTAATATATTTCTTTATGCGGGTGTGTCTTCTTTGATGAACGGTTCATTATTTCCAATTTAGGGAATGAAGATGAAATTCCTAATAGTACAATTTAAAAAAAAATATAAATAAATATAGGAAGTATTATTGAGACATGGTAGACAAAAAAAGAATGAAGACGAAGAAAAAAGAAAAAAAAAAAGAGATGAATAGTTAAAACATTAAACAATAATTATATTATTTATTGTGAATGACAGTACATTTTGGAACTAAGTAGAAAACAAAATACAGTTTGGAGAAGTATATGGATGGTAGTGGTATGGGTCATTTGGGCCAAAGAAATATACTTATCTTTAGAAATGATAGGGCAAATGTTGTGTAGAGATTTTTACCCTTCTTTAGTTAAAAACACAGGGTCATTGCAATATTTTGGGAAATCAAAATTTTGGTTGAATTATTTTTTTATTCTTGTTTTTATCTAAAAATGTTAAGATGGTCTTTTATGTTTTCTTTTTTGTTTTTTTAGTTTTAATTTGGTTCTGATTTTTTAAAAATTGATGTAATTTGATCTTTTTCATCAAATTTTTTGAAGTGGATCAAAAATTTTTCATTAAAATTGATACTAGGATGATGTTAATTACACCAATAAAACAAACCATCCTTATTCAGAGCTTCAATTTTGATGAAAAAATATTGATCCATTTTAAGAAATTTAACGAAAAGAATTAAATTGTATCAAATTTTAAAAAATCATAACCAAATTTAGACTAAAACACCACAGGAGATTAACTTGATATTTTTGAATGAAAATAAAATTAAAAGAATAATTAATCCCAAAATTTTTATAGAAACTAGTATAAACACTATATTTACTTTTTTTATACTAATAAAAAATAAAATTATTTTTATTTTTATTATTATTATTATAATTATAAAATTAAATAAATTTTATAATTTTATTGTAACTAATTTTTATTTATTATGATTAAGTTTAACAAAACAGTCAAATGAAAAATATCAAATTAAACAAATGATCACTTAAAAGATAATATTAATAAAATAATTTTTAATTTTAAAAAAATATTTAAAAGGTAAATTTGGAAACAAATATAGACAAAAAAAAAGAGAAATTTTCCTTAGATATAAATATAGATGTATGAAAAATTGTGAGAATATAAAAAGTACAAAATATATTAAAAATTTATTAAATTTTTAAAAAAATATTTAAAATTTTATATTAAATTATATGAATATAAAAAATTTAGGAGTCATGCCCCTCCGACCATTTTAAAGATTCGTCATTGATGGAGTGGATAACTAGTAAATATACTAAAACAAAGTTCTCATACTCTCACTAATTTATTACTTTTATAACATGCTTAAAATATTTATAATAACTAAAAATCAACAAATGTGGGATATATAATATGGGGATGGTAAGGTGGACATAAAAAATATTCATATAGTATGATATATTATTGTCCAAGGGTGCAAATAAAGTTATGTTCTTACCTGTGTTTTTTTCTTCCTCTTATCTGCACAAGCATATTTGTGCAGCTAGTACTAACATTTCTTATAGTTGGATATATATATATATATATATATATATATATATATATATATATATATATATATATATATAACAATTTAGCATATAAATTACAAGACTTAAAGTTGGAATTTTTGGAATTTTGGAAATAGAGCTTAAAGGAAAAGAAATTTTTATGTTGAAATTATTTGTCAAAACAAATGTGAACTGTTTTTTGCAAGGGTTGAGATATCCTTATATATCTTATGTATATATAAATATATAATTCATTGCTGATAAGATAATAATACTATTATTATTATTATTTATAAAATATTACATGTAAATTCATTACATGTAAAGAAGGAATATATAAGCTACATAAGGAAAGACAAAACAAAGACAATGGGTCTAAGTCCAATAAATTAGATTATTTACTTTATTAAATTGTTTAAAAGGACAACTCAATACATCATATGGTTCAACCTACTATACTTATAATCTAACATACTAGATAAATCTAACATGCTAGACTTTTTGACACAAACACTAACAATCTTGTTCAAGTTGGAAGATGAATATTCATCGATCAAAGCTTTTAAATATTTATGTTGAACCTCCCACGATCGAGGGGTTTCGTGAAGATGTGGGATAGTTTTTCATTAATATTTATCAAAAGAAGACAAAATAAATTAATATGAAGTTTCTCTTGTACAACATGATTGTTTGTGTTGATGTGTTTTGTATGTTTATAAAAACTTGGATTCAAAACAATGTGCCTAATAGGTTTATTGTCACAATAGAGGCTTGCCTTAGAGTTTTCAATGATGTGGAGGTCACAAAGAAGGTAAGTAAGCATTTGTATTTTTAATGTAGTAGAAGAAAGAGCTTGATACTTAACTTCTAAAGATGAATACAAAATGATAATCTATTTCTTATATTTTCATGAAATTAAGGATGATCCCAAGTAGATAAATATCCAGTGTTTGGACATCTCATGTTAGGACAAGAAGCCCAATTAGAATCACTAAAACTCATTAGTTGAACGATATAATCAGAAGGGAAGAAAGTGTCTTGTGAATGTGAAGCTTTAATTTATCTTAAAACATGATAAGTGGCATGATGGTGATGAATGGATGGTGGCTGCATGTTAGCAATTGAATATCATAGGTTATAACAGGCATGGTGTTTGTTAAATGAAGCAAGTAACCAATGATTCTTCCATATAAATTGGCTTAACTGATGTAACTATTTTTCCTGTACATGTGTTTTATATCTTTGGTTATGGGAGTACAATAAGGCCTGACAACAAGCATCCCATAATCAAATAGGATATCAAGACAATATTTCCATTGACAAAGATGTATTCCTTCGGTGATTCGTGATACTTCTAATCCTAAGAATAATTTTAATTTGTCGAGATCCTTGATTCTAAAAACTTTCTTTGAGATACCTTTAACATAATTTATGTCTTCCAAATAATCACTTGGAAGAATTATATCATTAACACATACAAGTGACATTATGATAAAAGTGTTAGTCATCTTGATAAACAAATGGTGTTGAGAAGGTGATCACATGAACTCAATATTATGTTAAAATGAGGTGAGTTTGGAAAAGCATATTTTGTTGGTTTGTTTCAACATATAAAGACTTTGTAGGATGACAAACTTGATTAGGTTTGTTGGAGTTCAATGTTGTGTTCGCTTCCAGTCATGTACTATTCAAATAGATGGATTTGCAAAGAACAAGTGTGTTCGTTTCTGTAAATTTGAAGGCGATAGAAGGAACGAACAGGCAAGAGAGTGTATTATTTCAATCTTCACATAGTTGAAGGGATGAGCAATGATTTACTATTTATCCAATGCAAATAACAAAAATTGTCATTCACTTCTTTTTTTCAAATAAACGTGTGTTTGGTAGTGGTGGTTGGTTTGTGGTGTGGTGCTATAGTAGCTTTGCCTTCACCATAATAACTAATAATATTATTAGTTTTTGTAATTCAACAAACAATTAAAACAAAATTTCAGCCAATCAAATTTTATTTTAAATTTATCATACCTATTAAATTTTTATTTTAACTAAATAGCTTATATTTTCCATTATTCTAAATTAATTTTACCTAAATAAAATTTATTTTCTCTTGATTTTAATTATAGGGACAAAAGAGTAATTTTATAATTTAATCTATTAAAAAAAATTTATTTGTCACATCTATCAAATTATTCACAAATTTTCATAAACTTTCTCTTCAAATCCCTTTATCTATCCCTCAAAACAAACAATACTATAATCACCTCTTTATCTCTTCAAATCCATCAACTTACTCTCCTTCAAATCATCTCCCTGAAGTGAACACAACCTAAGTCTTGAGGTAGAGTCATGTACACTTCTTTATTTAAGTCACTGTATAAGAAAACATTATTCACATCTAGTTGTTCTAAGTGCTAATTCTTTGTTATAGCGAGAGCAAGTAATGGATGAAATATGATTGGCACAGGTGAGTATTTATCAAGTATATCAATTTCCTTTTGAAAATGAGACATGCTTTGTATAATTAAATATCACCATTAGCTTTGTATATGATCTTGTAAACCCATTTGCTTGCAATGGGAATTTTTCCTAGAGGAAAAATTGTTATGTACTAAGTTTTGTTGATTTTTAGAGCTTCAAATTCACTTTCCATGGCTTTTGCACCATTCAAGAATTTTGATGGCTTCATCACATGTTTGTGGTTCAAGATGCAATTAAATATATAAGTTGTAGCGTGTGTTTTGGAGAAACATAATTATATGAAAGCATATAAAAAATGGGAAAACACACCTTGTTGTCCTTTAACATGTCATAGTTTTCTTTTATGTTGTTGAAAATCTGATTATGATAATCTAGTTAAAAGATTTGAGCTTTGTGACTCCTATAAGATCTTTGTAGATCCTCATTGTCAAGATTTCGTGCTTCTTCAAAATGTCCATGATCTTGTGTATTCTCAATTAAATGTTATGTAATTGTATGAATAATCAAGTAAATAATGAAAAATATTTTCATATGAATTCTCGATATTTTATTCGATACTCGTTTGTGTATGCATGAAAACATGTTCATGAAAGACAATATTTCTAGACATAAAAATTTCTATAATGTTGGTATCCATAACAACATAGCCTTTAGTCATATTTTCATTTCCAAGAAAGATAAATTATTGTGCTATAGGATCTAGTTTGTTCATGTTATTTTATAAAGTAGAAGCAAACCATACATACACACAAAAATTTTAAATAAGGATGTCAATTTTTTGTTGATAGAACTTCAAATGGACTTTTATAACCAATGACAGGTCAAGGTAGAAGACTTACTAGATAAACAACAAGACACAATTATAGAAAAATCCAATAACTCACACGACAAAAATTGTCAAAATTACTGTGTAATTTTACTGACTGATATAAATTTGTCAATAAATTTGATTTATTGACTAATTTTATTGAAAAATTTTAAAAAATAAATTATCGACAAATTTTGTCAACGGATTTTCTCATAGTTTCATATTTTGATTAAGTGTTGTTAATCAAAATATCTAGATATCATTCGAGACGTTTGTGTTTTCTTTAATAAAAAAGATATAACACTCTACAATCTCATTTTTAATTGAAAAGCAACGTTTTTTTCTCAAAATGATAAGAACATAGACTAAACCTACCTTTGAACTTCATGAAAACAAAATTTTAGTAGACTAAACAAAATTAACCACAAACTAATTCTTGATAATTAAATTATCTAAACAAACTAAAAGTAGTATCAATCTGCTAAATATTCTCGTAGAACATTTTAACATTTTCTTTTTACACTTTTAGTTTATTAAGATAGAGTTATTTATCAACTTCCATTTCAACCAAACATTCTATCACAAATTTAAACAACTTTAGATTTAGCTTTGTATGATGTCTTTCAGTTTTACGTTCTTTGCTCAAAGTGTATGCGTATTGGATTTATCAAATCAATAAGATAGTCTTCTCAAGGTTAACATTATCCACCATCTATAGTGAGCAAACCCTTATGATCTTTCATATTACAGTTTTAGACAAATCTATGTCTTAGGTAAGAGTAATCATATTCCAAATAATACTTGGTGAGATAGCCATAAGTGATTATAGATTCTAAAGGAATGCTCATGTTTTAGTGAGAGGTGGCTAAGCATTCAAGAATGCTTGGGTTTTAGCTAGGAGTGGTTGTGTTCAAAAAAAATATTCAATGGGTTAACTAAGAGTAGCTACATTATGAAAGAGTACCTAATTTGTAACTTGCAACAATAGACCGCATATGGAAGCTTAATCACTTGATTGATAATTGGACATATCTATGTTATCATATGAACCAATATACAAATTTGAGAGTAAATTTTTTTTCCCCTTGCATGTTATTAAATCTGTATTAACTTAACATGAGGAAATTTTCAAACTAATTCTTTAAAGGTCTTTGATCGATTATATGTCAAGTTCAAAACTATCATCTAACAATGCATCACTTGACAATAGCTATGAAAATTTGTAAAAAAAAAGTGTGAATACATAATTCAACTTTCTTCTTGTGTATTTGGTCTGTTTTCACAAACATGGAATAGGACCAGAAAACCCTAAGCAATTTGGATTGGAAGATAATACACCTAATGACATTTACAATGTGTTAATGTTTTTTTCAACAACATAGTTTTGTTGTGATGTTTCAACCTAATACGATGCAGAATCCCAAGATTTTCATAAAAATCTTTATAATCAAACTCAACCATTATCAATTATAATAATTTTCATGTTTTTGTTAAACTAATTTTAAGCACAAGTAGTAAAACTATAAATAATATTTCTTATTTCTTCTTTGCTTTTCATGAAGTATACCCATGTATGTCTCGTAAATATTTATGTCCATGCATGGAGGCAATGCTCCTACTATACTCATATGATCCAACATACCATATGGTCCAACCTCATAAACTAACATACTCTTTAACATATGTATGAAAAGAGAAAACGAAACTATGAGGACATTTTTAAACTAAATATAATATGATTAAGTCAAATATCTTTTATATGAACTCTTAAAAAGAGTGTAAAGCTTTTAGATATAACAGAAGAGATATCTCCACTACTTTATATTCTTCCTTATATATCACTAATAATTTATTTCCTGCTGTTCTCTTTTTTACCAAATCATAATATAAGATACATTACATCTAGATCTATATTTATTTCTAGGTTTAGTAATATTTTGTCTTGAATTTGTGGTATCTCTTATTTTTATCTTTAAATAAAAAAAAAATAGTCCATTAAGTTTAAAATAATACATTTTAGCTACTAAATAATAAATTTAACAGACTAAAAAACCATGTTATTCCATCAAATTAAATATTTAATATTTAAAATAATATGTTTTTAAATTTGAGGAACAAAGTAAACCTGTATTTATCCTAAATTTTACGAATTAAAAATATAATTAAGCTTTATTTTTATTTTTATTTTTCACAGAAAAGGTATAAACAAGTTTTAAAGTTAAAAGAGTGCTAAAACTCATTATTTTTTTCCAGAAGAAGTTTATTGAGTTGGAATAATGGAACTCCCTCGTAATCATAAAGATTCTCCACAAATATATTTACAAAGTATACATCCTAAAGTTTTTACATCGACGACTTCACATTTTTTTATAAAATATGAAATTATAATTATAAACTAGACCAGTGCTATTTACTGATAACTCATGTCCATAAAATATATAAGTTTGTTTTAGAATGCATTTATAGATGATATATATAAAAGATTCAAACAGTGTGTGATAAAATTTCCTGCCTTAGGAGTAAATTATAAATTAATGAATAAACAAGACATGACTTTAATTAATATACTATCTTAATCAGAAAAGAAAGGTAAAATCGTACACTGGTTTGTTTCTTCAGTGAAGCAAATTTGACCAGTCTTGTTTCTGAATTATGAGGTCAAATTGTGTTGAGAGATAGTTCCCTTTCAGCGAAAGCTTATTGGAGAACTAACAGGGACATGCAGCAGAATTGGTGGGTTCGTCTTTAACCAGTCAGCTACCAACATATAGCTTCCATCAAATGATAACTATATGCCATCTTGGACTTATTAGTAAGTACTTCATATGTTCTTTCTAAATTTTGAAATTCAATTATTGATTTGAGTATAATCAAGAAAACTTAATAAGTCTTTTAAGTATATAAAAGACTTTGAGAGTTTATAATTTTATATATTGTAATAATTACACAAATCACAGTATAAGATATCAAACTAGAAGAGATTAATTATCTATATGATTATATGATAACAAAGCAATGAAAAACTACTTTACAAAGAGTATTCAACTAAATGTGAAAATAAGGAAAGAAATGACAAGGTTTAGCATCATAATATTACAGTGTTAAAAGAAACCAATGAATAAACACTGAAGAGTCGTCACCGAAATCAGGCACCCCCACTGATAATACTATTCGCTGTCAGCAACAACTGGAACAGTAAATTTGCTATTCAAGTATAGGTTAACACTCTTCTTGGACACAGCAAAAGAAAATTAAGTTGTTTTTTTCTCACAATTTTATTTGGTGGAAACATTATCTATATCTAAAATTCAATATCCAACATGTGAACGATTGTCTTAAAAGTTGGATTACTATTAGCATATGTGTATTTTTTATTTTTCTTTCGCTTACTTTTTATTTTCCTTGTATGTGTGTGTTCCACTGAAAATGGGGTGAAAGGTGAAGATTTTGGTTGAAAGTGGGTTGAAATATGAGTTTACAGTGGTAAGAAAAAGGAGTGTGATGTAAGGCATTGAGCAGAAGGAAGAGGAAAAAGTATTAAGGCAAGACACGGGTGCAACGGTGTAAAGAATCTTGACTGCCAGAGCCACAGAACTGATAACTTGCTTTTCAAGTATATATCGGAACGTGCAGAACGTTCCATCCATGCATAACCAGAAATATTAATAATAATAATAATATGGATTAAATATAATTTTAATTTTTAAACTTGTACATAAAATTAGAGTTGGTCTTTAATCTAAATTTTAATATATTTTAATCTTATACTTTAAAAATAAATGAGTATAACCATTTTAACTTATTAATCTAAATTTTGTTAGACTTGTTAAATGATGCTCTAAAAAGATATTTGGGTTAGAATATATCAAAATAGTATAAACAATTAAAATATCGTTCAAAAATGCATTTGGCACATAAAGGAAATTTAACACATTTAAGTTAAAAGAATTTTATCTATTCGTTTTTAAAATTTGGAGACTAAATTGTATCAAAGTTACAAACATAAACACGAATTACAAGCATGAAAGTGTAGAAATTAAAAAAACATATTTAACTTTAATAATAATAATAATAACAATAATAATCTATAATTTATAACAATATATAAAGAAAATATCTTCTTTTATGTCTACATTTCGTTATCTCAATTTTACCTTTAATTCTTATTTTAAAAATTAATTATTTTATAAATAGTTTAGTTTTAACCGTTATTTTAAAAACATCTTTTATCTTTAACCGTTATTTTAAAATCATCTTTTGTGTATATTTTTTATTTTTTTAATTTTACATTCAACAACTATTTTAAAAATTAATTATATATTTTTTATTAATCTTAACTCAAGTTTATGTGAAAATTAGAAAATGCAAATACTTCGCTAATAATATATAAAATTGATACTTTTTTTTTTATCCACATGTTATTTTTTCAATTTTACCGATAATTATTATTTTAAAAATTAATTATTGTATAAATAATTTATCTTTAACGGTTCTTTTAAATCTCTTTAATAATTATTTAAAAAAAAATTGTGTACATATTTTTATTTTTCTAACGACTATTTTAAAATTTAATTGTATATTCTTTATTGATTTAATTCAAATTTTTATAAAAATTAAAAAAATACCGACACAACCTTAACTATATTTTGACTAGTAATAATAATAAAATAGTAAAAAGTATAAACAGTATCTAACTACAATTATTGTTGATCGGTTACCAAAATGAGTTCGTGTCACGTGAACAAATCTTATTTGTATTATAGCACTAACAGAATTGGGGTCAGTATACAAGGTACAATGTACTATATATATATTGTAGAATCGGTATATATAGTATATTTGTTATTCTCTACTAAAATTTTACAGTTTTCGTTTCATGGAAATACTAAATAGTGCTATAGCGTCTTATCTTTTAATTTTCTTCAACCAATAAAGGATGGAGGTTAGGTTTGGTCTTAATCAATGAGTATATAAGAAGAAAAGCAATGAATAAAGTAACATTACAATTATTTCTTGGTATATACGCATATTTCGTGTATATCAGTATAACATTTATTGTTTAATTACTCGAATAATATACATTTTAATAGGTGCGTCTCAATTTCATTTTCATTTTCAAAAACAAAATTTAAGTCTTAAATTTTGAAACATTGCTTCAATAATTAGGTCATTTTAGAGATAAAAAAATAACATGTTAATGATGTGTCACATGTTAATATGTAGTTATTTTAATTTTCTTTTTTGCAAAAACTTTGGTTGCCATGTGTCAAGTCTCTGGTGTGACACATGGTACAATAAATATTTGTTTAAGTCTGCACTCATTTAAATCCAAATTTGGTAAGAAAAAAAATTCTCAGATCAATAATTTTATGACTTTATTTTTAAAAAAATCACGTAAATTTATTTGGTTTTATATTTTGTTATATATATATATATATATATATATATATATATATATATATATATATATATATATAAGATTACAACCTCTAAAAATTTTTATCATTTATAATAGCACTTTAGACATGTGACTTTCTTCTTCCTCTGTTTGAGAAGATTTCCTTTTTGAAAACTTTAAGTGAATTTCCAAAGGTGTATTCCTGGTTTTAGCATTTCCAACATTAAATTTGCTAAGCAATTTTTCTATATATTTTTATTGAGATAAGTTCATAATACCTTTATATCTATCTCTGGAGATTCACATACCAAGAATTTGCTTAGCTGAACCAAGATCCTTCAATTTAAAATTTTCTGACAATTGTTTCTTCAACCTATAAATTTCTTCCATATTAGCACCAACAATCAACATGTCGTCAACATACAAGACAAAAATGATGTAGTTGTCAACATATTTCTTCACATAACAATAATGATCTTCTTCACATCTGTGAAATCCTAAGTTTTTCATAAACTCATTAAACTTCTCTTTGCCTTGTACTTCAAAACCTTTTGGTTGTGCCATAAAGATTTCTTCCTCAAGATTCCAATGTAGGAATGCAGTTTCCACATCTAACTGCTCTAGATGAAGATTTTTTCCAGCTACTATACTCAAATAACTTTGATGGTAGTCATCTTGAGAATAGGAGAGAAAATTTCTGTGAAGTCAATTCCATGTCTGTGTTGAAATCCTTTCACTTGGAGTCTAGCCTTATATCTTTTGTTGTCATATGGTTCTTCTTTTAACTGATAGACCCATCTATTTTGCAAAATCTTCTTTCCTTCTGGTAGCTTGGTTAAAGACCATATTTTATTCTTCTAAAGAGACTTTATCTCATCTTCCATTATTAGATCCCACTTAATAGATTCATCTCCCTGCATAGCCTCAGTAAAATGCTCTGTCTCACCAACATCAGTCAACAAGTAATGCAATGAAGGAATGAAGGAGAATACATTTCTAGTGCTACAATTGTTTCGCTGGATCTCTTATATAAAAAGAGAATATCTTCTTTTGTGTCCACATTTCATATTTCTTCTTTTATTCTTAATTATTATTTTAAAAATTATTTTATAAATAGTTTATTTTTAACCGTTATTATAAAAATCTCTTCTCAACCTGTTATTTTAAAAATCTCTTTTGTCTATATATATATATCTAACAATTATTTTAAAAATTAATTATATGATCTTAATTCAAATATTTATAAAAATTAAAAAATACGAACACACATACGTTGTCGACAGCGTCTGTGTGTTCGCTAATATATATATATATATATATATATATATATATATATATATATATATATATATATTAGTTATTTTAATATTGGTATTATGAAAGTAATATATTTCAAATTAAATGCTAACAACTTCAAATAATTAAATATAGTTGTAATTGTTATAAATAATATTGTATAAAAAACTTCAAATAACTTCAATGTATAAGAAACGTAAATTAATAATATTGTATAAATATTATAAATTTATTTTTAACATAATTATTAGTTTATATAATTGATAAAAGAAAAAGGGAGTGATAAGGTTGCACATGGGAACTGCAAACCTTATCTCCTCTGTTGATCATTAATAAAAAAATTTGGAACCAAATTTTAGAAACAAACCTAAAGAAATAGTGTTAACAAAATATAGTTAAATTTAAACTAAAATTAATGATTACTTTAATTCTTATAAATATGGGTGAGAGAGATGAATGGGATAAAAATTTGAAATAGAACATGAAAAAAGAAAAAATAGAGAGAGATTTAGTGTTGTAAGTTCATCAAGTTCATTCGGTATAAGAAAGAAGATAAAGGATAGGTGGTGTGAGTACAGCGAAGAAAAAAATATATATCATCAAAATATCAATACAATCTTGGTATATCTTTCACAATAACTAAGGTAAACGGATAAGACATTTATCTTTTTACTTTTATTATCATTTTATATCTTCATAATTTTTTTTATATTTACTTTAAGTGAGGTATCCCTAACCTCATTCTAATTTATATTTAGTTCTCGATCTTATTTAGTTATTTATATTCATCTCCGTTTGTGCAATGCTCCTATTTATTCAATTTATATTTACTTTCATTTATTCATTTATATTATCTCTAGTCATGCACTGATCCTTTTTGTTTATTATATATTTATGTTTAGTTAAGCACTGATCCTATATATTTATTTATACAATTACATGATTTAATATCAAAATAAAACTTATGATAAATAAAGATTTGATTTTTGTAGTTGGAGTATAACCTTGGGGATTTAAATGAGTAGTTAGTACTCAAAATGAGATGTTTTTTAATTACTTTATTGGTCATGATGAGACTCAATTATCCCGAGTAGTTACTAAAAAAATTAATCAAAATCTTTACAAAATAAAATAAAGATCCAAGTTTTATGGATCTGAAAAGAGTTTTCATTTTATTTTATTTTATTAAGATATGTTATATTTTTATGTGATAGTTGTCTCACTTCCCTATTTTATGATTGTGTATGAAAAACAAAATCTTATAATCTCATCGTAGATGGTTGTCTTAACTAGGGGTGGCAACGGGGCGGGGCGGACATGGGTTTCGCTATCCCATACTCATCCCGTAAAAAAAATTCATCCTCATCCCGATACCCAAACCCAAAGGGTATCAAACTTTTGTCTCATCCTCATCCCCACCGGGTAACGGGTATAATCTCGTACTCATGCCCATACCCATTTTCTTACTACTTCAATATTAATTTTAATTAATTTTTATAAAAAAAACTATAATAAAGGAAACATAATATTATTAAATATTCAATATTAAAAGGATGATTGTTTCTTTGATACCAAATACTTTAAAATAAATTATAATTGTTTGCATTTTAGATTATAATACCAAATAAGATTTCATGAGAACCAAAACAATTATTAAATTTGCAAATATTAATGAAACATAGTTGATAAAATTTAAAAATATTTTTAAAAAAATATAAAAGAAAAAAATATTCAAATTAAAATATATTTTAAATGTTTGTTTACTTCAATCTTAAATTCCAATAAATCTCTTTTTTATACACTAATAAAAGTTATAATACATCATTTGATCAAAATTATGCAAAGAACAAATAATAATCACAATAAAAGTTTAAAATAAGTTATAATTGTTTATATTTTATATTATAATACCAAATAAAATTTCATGAGAATCAACACATTTATTAAATTTACAAACATTAATGAAACCTAGTTGATAAGATTTAAAAATATTTTTTAAAAAATATAAAAAGAAAACAAATATTCAAATTAAAATATATTTTAAATGTTTGTTTACTTCAATCTTTTAAATTCTAATGAATCGCTTTTTTATACACTAATAAAAGTTATAATACATCATTTGATCAAAATGATACAAAGAACAAATAATAATCATAATAAAAGTTTAAAATAAATTATAATTGTTTACATTTTAGATTATAATACCAAATAAAATTTCATGAGAACCAACACCTTTATTAAATTTGCAAACATTAATGAAACCTAGTTGATAAAATTTAAAAATATTTTTTTAAAATATAAAAGGAAAACAAATATTCAAATTAAAATATATTTTAAATGTTTGTTTACTTCAATCTTTTAAATTCTAATGAATCTCTTTTTTATACACTAATAAAAATTATAATACATTACTTGATCAAAATAATACAAAGAACAAATAATAATCATAACAATAAAATTTTAACATAGATCTTGTATCTTTTGAACTTCAAATATGTTGGATGGTGATAAAAAAAATATTCATGACAATTACATTAATTTTTGATATTGTAGTAAATAAAAGTTATTTATACAATTATAGTGAAAAAAATTACATTATGATTGATAATGAGTTATAAAATAAAAAATAATTAGATAAAATATATCGAAATAGTATTCTACATAATGAAAATAAACAAGAAATAAAAATATTAAAAAATTAACAAATGTTTACAAACAATTTGAGAGACTATTGAAAGAAATCGTACAAAGGAAAACAAATGTATAATTAATGGTATGATAAGTTGAAAAATATCTTAGAGATATAAGAAAACTTTTCAAATATCAACATATATACTCAGTCGTTGAGAAATAACAAATGAAACAAAAACTAATAATAAGAATAATAAGTAAATGATTTTTTTTATATTACCTGGTAAACGAAAGGTTTGTGCTATTAAATACTTAAATTCAGAGTATTAAACATTCTCATGTGAAAGAAAAATATACAATAAATAAAAATGTTAAAAATAATAGAAATATTCAAATGTGAGAAATAAAAAATTTTAATTGACATACATCTTTTTAACATAATTACATAAATTACATAAAGGTTATGATAAGATGAAAAATATATTTTGAAATGTTAATGAGTTTCATGACAAACCAAATAATTAAAAAAATAAAAAATAATATATATTATGGCAGGAATATGTACATCCCCATACCCAATTGAAAAAGTTGGGGATTCCTGTAAGGCCCACTTTTTTTTTTTTTTTACTCTACCCTAATTCTAAAGGGGCTGCCCCATATTGGTTGGGCCTGGGGGCTGGCCCATAAGGAACCAAATACCCTAATCCCAGCTAACACTCTCATTTTTCCGCCACTCTACAGAAGCATCGCCACCTTGCTCTCCTAATTCTTTCGACAGTGCTCTGTTAGGGTTTTGAGACCCATTCGATTCCAAGGGAGTTTAACTCTTTCCCTCATCCACGTAAGTATTTTCAGTTCGTACTCTTCCCCTTTAGTTGGAATTTCGTGATTCTAGCCTAGGATTCACCATAGTAACTCATTTGGGATATGTTTCCACCATTCTTTTTCAGCTCCTCGGCTCTGTTCTCAAACTGTGGTACTCGTAGCTTAGGTGTCGAGGTTTTCCGCTAGCTCTTTACAGGTAAAGGAAGCTAGGGTTTCACTATTTTAAGTCATTTTCGCATGCTTGGCCTGTTCTACGTTATGGATGCTTGATTCATGTTGTTTGTCGTATGAAAAAACATTGCTTGTGTTGTCTTGGATGATTTTCAGGCTTGGCACGCATGAGAGCAGGGGAGGTCCTGCTAAACTCGCTCAGGCGAGCTGTTGGTCGCTCAAAATGAAAAGCTCTCGCTTAAGTGAGGAGCTCTCGCCTGAGCGAGAAGTTGCGACCCACCTTTCTCTCTGATTCGAGGGCTCACCTAAGCGAAGGCCACTCGCCTGAGCGAGAGTGGTCTCGTTTGAGCGAGTTGGGCTAGCTTGAGCAAGACCTCGACATACCCTTTGTTTGCAGTCTCGCTCAGGCGAGAGCAGGTAGCTTGAGCGAGGGGTTTCTCTCGCTTGAGTGAGAGCTCTTTAGCTTGAGTGAGATTGGCAGAGTTGAGTGCATATGCGTATGTTTCACATGATTGGTTGATGGGTGTTTTAAATAGCTCAAGTTATGATGCCATATATACTTCATATGATATGTTAGGGCTGGAAGTCGATGCGTATGGCATGAGCTTGGTATGATATATGCTTGGATGTTTGGTTGTTTACATCAATATTGGCATGAGATTGATATGCATGGAAATTCTATGATTGGTTGGTGAAACATGGACAAGGTATGGGGAGGACGTAATCCCATGACTCTCTTAGTGGGAGCTCATGGTGGTGCCTCATCTAATGGACATAATTCCATGGACCCTCCTAGCGAAAGTTCATGGTGGTGCCTCAACATAAGGACGTAATTCCACGAGGGTATCGTGTTGGTTCCTCAAGGCCAGGACGTAATTCCACGGAGGCCTCGTGGTGGTGCCTCATGAACGGACGTAATTTCACGAAGGCCTCGTGGTGGTGCCTCACTGCTAGGACATAATTCCATAGATCTCGTGGTGGTGCCTCGTGATATGTATCCGAATAGTCAAGTCTTGGTGTCTTATATGGTTTGGTACCTCTTGTGTGGATGTATGTTATTTATGCTTGACTATGAACTTGATGTTGAGTGTTATGATATAAGGACATTTTTCACTAGCTTACCCTTCGCTTGTTTGTACGATTGTGTGTGTGGTTTCCTCCATTGTGATGATCATCAATCTTATTGATGTGAGCAGATGTGAGAACCCCTGGCAGTGGTAGCGATAATAAGGATGTTGCAGCGTGATGATTATGGACGGGTATCGGACTCACTATGGAGCCCACAACTGATGGAATTTTAGTAGTTTAAGTTTCTCTCGTTCGGGATGAGACTTTGTGCTTTGTTTTGGCCATGTGGAGCCTCTTTTTACTTGTTATGGATATGTTTGGGGTACTATATACCTCCATATTTCAAACTATGTACTCTCTGATTTTTTTTTATGAATGTGACGTCTTACGAATTTGAGGATATAATTTTCGAGACGTCACAATTCTCCATACCCATACCCTTACCCATACCCAATCAATACAGGAATTCCTTATGAAAATGGAGACGGGTTCGGGCAATACTAACTAGGACGAGTTTATTAGCCATCTCTAGTCCTAACATGCATGGCCCTTTCTTCATTGACATTGTGATGGTCTTTCCAGGAAATGCCTAACAAACAAATGCAATAAATAATTCTATAACATTTCAAGAAACAGGAAATTCTACCATCACCTTCCTAAAAGCTCCAAATGCACTAGTTATCTTTGAAGAACAAATTGGATTTACTTTTTATTTACCCCCAATAGTCTAAGTAAATTTTATTCATAACATTTTTTCTTCATGTGTTTAAAGACTCATATACAAGGAGAAAACTGTAAATAAATAATATTCCTTTTTCTAGTGTATAAAATATAATATGTACCAAATGACATAAATATTAAAGACATACAATACTCTAAAATATATAAATATATGTATATATGAATATTTTAAGTATGTTTGTAAAATTATGTGTTAAAATTTATAAGTATAATATAAAAAAAATAATAGTAACATATAAAAGAAATTTGGTCGTCGCATGCCCTACACGACGGACTAACGGGTCAAACTGAGATACTTGTAATCTTTTAATTTTTTTTAATTTTTTTCAATTTTTTAATTTTTAAAATTTACTTATATACATATGAATATTAAAAATATTGTTAATAATTTAATTAGATAAATTAAAATAATTATTATAATTATATATTAAATTACTATTAATAATTTAAATTACAATATTATTATTTATTTATTTATTAAATAATGTAATATAAAATGTTATTTTATAAATATTTTTTTTAATTTTAAATTAAAATATAAAAGTCAACGAGCTCACCTATATTTTGATCCTCAAATTAACCGGGATCGAACTAAAATAGACAGCCATATGCCGTCCCGTCAAATCCAGTCCGTTTATTCCACCGTTACCTAAGGATTGTTGTATCATTCGCATGCATACATTGAATAATAAACTATTTAATCTCTATTAAACGGTATATTACACGTTAATCTCAACACTTTGCTACAAAGAAAATAAAGTGACTTTGCAAACTTTTTTGTAATAAAGTTCGACTCTTATCCCTAAAATCAATCCCTATTCCTAGAATCTTTTTTAAAGAGCATTGTTTTGATAATAGATTATTCAATCAAATTGGTCTTCGGTTTTGCATATTTAAAACTTGTAATCTTTTTTTTTTCTTTATATTTGTTTAAATTGAATGATGGAAATAAGGCAGTCGGAAAATATTAAAAAATGAAAAATAAAGTTGTTTTAATTAATAGAGACTAGGTAAGTGAAAAAAAAAAGTGGAAATAGTTATTTTAATTGATAGAGGCTTAATAAAAATGATCCACTTAATCTTTGTCTAAATGGTTAATGCTGATCCATGCAAAGTTTTTGGATCCATATGCTTCCAAAAACTTATAAATTATAATTTTAAAAAATTAAAAATAATATTATTTCAGTCACCCACTTACTACAACACAGTTCTTTCATGCATAATCACACAATTCACAAAACTTAATTTCAAAGGTGTTGGCTTCAAACAAACACCACTCAACAAACTCAATTTTCTTTCTCTTCGTCCGACAAACAAAACCTAATTTCTTGTTTCTCTTTCTTTTCTTCTATTTAGGTCTTTTAACTTAAGCACGATCAAGTAGAATACACGTTAACTAATTGTAACATTTTTTTCACGTGGGTGTTGAGAGAGGAATCAATTATTAGTTTCATTTCACGAAAAAACCATGGCTGAAATAATTCCTTTTGAACAATTATCTGAAGTTATATATTTGATAATTTTATATTTTTTTTATTGTAAAAGAATTCAATAAATTGAGATGGATGTGTTTACAAATTATCATTGGTTTTAATTTGTATGTGTGTATTAAATTTACTACAAAGTAATAAAATCATTAAAGAATAATTAATTTAGAGAAAAAAATAATTAGTCATTATATTGATTAATTATAAACTAAAAACTATTGTGTTTTGGTCACAAATTCAAAGCTCTACTTCACCAGGACAAAAATAAAGAAAAGTCTCCTTTTTCTGTCTCCAAAATTTGACCCCCTACATTGAGAGTTCCCTTCATATTTACAAGGCTACCTCCCAACTGCTCTGGGTTTGTTCTCCTAGAAAAGAGGGGTTTGATGGTTACAACAGTCCACTATCCTAATATCTCGCAAATAGCGTGTATTTTGGGATAATTGTCTGGATTTTCGGAAATATATATCTAAGTTGGAGTATGGGCCTGTTGATGTTCTTAAGGCCCACCCGCAAGTCATTTGCACACAGTTGTTTATCGTTTGGCATCTGTCTGTCTTGTTCTCTGTTGCATAAGTGGCTCGCCATTTGTCCGACCTGATGTGTGCATCCTATGGTCGAGCACCCTGTTGACTTATCTGGACACCTACGGACATAACGGACAACCTCTGAGCTGCCTGTTTTACCTTTGACGAGTGGATCCTCTAGGAGACCTGCTCGTCGGTCTATTCGACAAGCTGTCTGCCTCGTCCGCGAGATCATCTCTTTGCTTAACTGGCTTCCCTTCCCCAAGGTCTACCATGTCTCGCGATCGACATGTAGGGTGGGACGATACATATTGGTATCTAAAATAGTTTCTATTATTAATAAGAATGTATAATTAATTTGTGAATGAAAGTCTAAATTGATTGTTATCAAGGATTTACCTACTTACTATTATTAGCCTTTATTATTAATTAGAAGCTAATTTAAAATATAATAATAATATATAATTAAAATTTTAGTAACTAATATTAGAGATCAATTTAAATTATGATTCACAAATCAATTATAATTTTTTATTAAATAATAAAAACTATGTATTTTAAATGTAAATAATTTTTAGTGTATAAAATAGTGTCTAACTTAATTAATATAAGAATTAATTATTTTTTATCTTTAAATTAATTGTAGTTTAATAATTTTTTAGTAGTACTAACACAAAATTTCAATCGAAATTAAAAGAGAGAGTAGTTTAAGTTCTTTTTCTAATAGTCTTGATCTTAAGCTTACTGATTGCATATGAATCATGGTTTTAATATTAAGTAAGTTTACTACGACTTGAATAGACATTTTAATATATTAAGGACAAACTATTTGTGATTTAACCTTAGCTTTAATTTCTAGACCAGAAGATAGTGAACATGTATTATTATTATATGACACGTGTAATTGGTCTTAACACAACTATTGATTACTCTAGGCGATCCTTGATATAAGGCATTTTAAAATTATGACATAAATTAATTATTATTATTATTATATAGATCATTTTTAATTAATGATATAGATCAATAGAAATAATTAACCAAGTAATGTTTGTCGCATTTTTAAAACAATACATCAAATTTGTCTTAATTATTAATAGCTTTTAAAATTATATTCTCATTATTTTTAATAAAAAACATTCATAACATTTAATAAGAAAAAGCAAAAAATAACTAAATTAATGTTTCATAGAAACTATAAAATTCCTTCTAAAATTAATCATCCATCTCTTTTAAATTCTCTTATATTTAAAAAAAGTTAAAATACCTTTTTGGTCCCAATTTTCGTTAAGTTTTTTTAAATAAGTCATAATTTTGGTTTTGTGTTCAAATAGGTCTCAACTTTCGTCAATTTTTTTCAATTGGGTCCTTTTTTGCTAACACCGTTTAAATCATTAATGACCATAAACAGTGACTGTCACGTGTCACTTTGTAGTTTTTTTGAATTTTTTTTATTTTTATTTTTAATTTTTTTTAAATGTACACATGTCAACACAGTAGCGTGCCACGTGTCACTTCGTGATTTTTTTGAATTTTTTATAAATGTCCACGTATCAACCCAGTAGTGTGTCACATGTCAAAATCAATGTTCTATATTCAATTTGGTCCTAATATTTGTTATTTTTGTTCAATTAGGTCTCAATTTTTGTTAACATTAACCAATTTGGTCCCTCTCCAAATGAAAATCAAATTTAATTTTTATATTAAAATTCACATTTTTTATTAAATATTTTTATATAATATATTAAAATTCACATCATTATAACTTTGATAAAAAAATTAAATTTGGTCACATCTTTGATAAGGACAAAATTGGTCAATTTTAAACAAAAATTGGGACTAAATTGAACAAAAATAACAAATATAAGGACCAAATTGAATATAGAACATTGACTTTGGCACGTGACACGCTACTGGGTTGACACGTGGACATTTATAAAAACTTTAAAAAAATTCTAAAAAAAATCCTAAAAAAATAAAAAAAAATTCAAAAAAAACACGAAGTGACACGTGGCACGCTACTGTGTTGACATGTGTACATTTTAAAAAAAAAATCAAAAAAATTCTAAAAAGATATTCAAAAAAAACACGAAGTGACACGTGGCAGTCACTGTTCATGGTCGTTAATGATTTAAACAGTGTTAGCAAAAAAGGACCCAATTGAACAAAATTGACGAAAATTAGGACCTATTTGAACACAAAACCAAAATTAGGACTTATTTGAAAAAATTTGACGAAAATTGAGACCAAAAAGGTATTTTAACCTTAAAAAAATGGTGAAACCTTTGATATTTGGTGCATATGAACCCCTATTTGATGGGGAAGATGGATGAAGATGGACAACAAGAAAATCAAATGTGAAAATTTAGGAGAGAGGGTGAGAAAGAATGGAAAAGAATAAGACAACAAAAACTAAATAATAATAATAATAATATTAACTAATTAAATATTTATAGTATCATTGATACATCATAGTAAATAGTGATATATAATATGATTTTTTTTTTCAAAAAAATATTTAATTTAATTTTTTAATTGAAGTTATTTCTTTTTGTGTTTTGGTGATTTCTATATTAAAAGATGGAAGTTGAAGAAGATGGAATGGAGGTTGTCATAGTTTGATTCCATGGAGATGATTGTTATGGGGTGATGTGAGATAGAATAATATTATTAAAGCAAAAGGGTTGGATTATGGAATGAGAAAAGCTCAAATTCAAAAATGGTGGTGGTGGGTAAGGGTCACTCTAAGAGATAGTGGTTCATGTAGAAGATCCAATGTGGGGGCCTTTAGGGCCTTTATCCCATCATGCCATTGCACCCAATTCAATCACAACTCAAAGTTTCCTCTTTCCATTATTATTACTTTTCTCATAAACACCTTCAAACTTAACACTTCATTCTTATGGGTAGGAATATTCAGAAAAAAAAAATAACATTTTTTGATAAATATAAAAGTAATCATGCATTAGAAAACACATCTAAAAACTTTTAGTCTATATATAACATATTTTGACTTATGAAAAAAAATCATTTCTTTCATTTTTGTTTATATAAGAACATCAATCTAAATCTCTCTAAGGAGTATCATTCTCTCTATAAGCTTATATAGTGTATATTTATGAAAATTAAAGTATTTTTAATAATTGATCATACATCATTCCTATGGTAAATTATAATAAAAAAACTTTCTGATTGGATAAGTGAGCTGAAAATGATTTTAAAATAATTAATTTTGTTTGAATTCAACAAAACAATAATTTTATAATAAATTAAAAAGGATAAGTATGAAATTGAGAGGAAAAAGTATTGAGAACTAGGGAGTATCTTGAAAATGACATATGTGATAGAAATTTTTTTTTAACATAGTTTTAAGCTTAAAATGTTCAAATGCATGAAATCAATTTTTTTACCCAAAAGCAATTCTTGTTAAGAAAAATTTCCAAAACGAAACATAATTTTTTATTTTTTATTTTTATGTTTCTCCATGTGACCCAAGGAGGAATCTCTATGGGAGTCAGAAAATCAAAGGGGATAAGATTGGTAGCTTGAAAATGAGAGGCAAGAACTTCTAAAAGTAGTTTTATATGGTTTTTTTTTTGTTTTAAATTATTTCTTCATTTAGAATACTAAAATCATAATCTGTATTTTTAATTCTTTTATATTTATTAAGTAAAACAAAGTGTTAACTAAATACAATATATATAAAGTAAACTCTAGTGCATAATATTAGAAGTATTTAGTGATTATTTACTTTTATATATGTAAGCCATCATTGTTTGAAATTAGTCGAATTAGAAACTAATATCTCATTAGATTTGTTGGATTAGTTTGTCGGTCATTAATTGGCTAATAGAAGAAATTAATGATGATAAATAAGAAAGTAAGGGGCATTGATTTTAAGCACAAATAGTTAAAGGAAGTACCTTTCTAGTATCTAGCAACAAAATGTCCTTGTCAATTGTGGAGTAAAATACTATTATTCAATTTTGGAGTCAAATTATTATTTATTATCTGTGAACAATTGAAAGTTAACAAAAACATATTTAAACCATAATTTTTATTTTTAAAACGTACCCATCTTTTAGTCTTTATTTTGATCACAGTACATTTTTTTATCAATACCATTTTTTAGAGATCATTACCCCCATTGCATATTCTGTAATACTTCAAAGCCATCACTTATTATTTATCTCTTTTAAAAACGTTTAAATTATGTGGATTTTCCATTTTCTTTTAAAATTTATACTTTTCATTACTTTTAAAGTCATGAACGAGTTTCTTTATAAATATGTTTTCCTATTATTTTCACTATCATTAGTTAGTAATGTTGAACATTTTTTTTTTTTGGGAGTGATTAAACAATGTTGACCACTTTATCATTAGTTTTAAGACTTTAGAGAAAAAAAAAAGAATGAAGCTTTAAACTTTATAGTACGGAATTTGAAACTTTACAAATTCTTTATGTTATCTTCTGAGTTTCAACAATAAAATTTAAAGCTAACTTCCAATGATGTTGAGAATAGTAGAAGAAAAATCATTTAAAGACTTGTTTAAATACAAAGGGATGGAAATATAATTTAAATAAAAATATATTAAGGGATGAAATTTAATTTACCCTTACGTGAATTATTTATATCATTATTAATAAATTAATATTTTGATAATTAGTTATTGTTGGAATAAATAATTAAAAATCTTATTCTCGTGAATAACATACACTATCATGTTTTAAGGTATCAAATGAAGTATTATTTATGATCTTTATTAGACAAAATTATATCTATATTAGATGATATATGATCTAAATACAAATAAATGTTTTATGATTTTATATATATATATATATATATATATATATATATATATATATATATATATATACACATATGTTTTTTTTTTTTTTTTTTTTTTTTTTTTATATTGTTTTTTTGACATTAACGGAGAAAAATATTCACATAAAAATAATCCATGGCGTAAAACCTATTAATTAAATAAATTAAATATAATTTAATGTTTAATATTAAGGTCTTTTATTACCTCATTAAGCATTAAACAATAGCAAGTGAGTATAATGACTATCTTTTTTCGGTACTTATGTATATAAGCAATTTCAAATATGAAAAAATAAAGTAGAACTATTTAACTATTTATCTATATGTCTATTTGAAAAAAAAAATGTCTTCATGATACTCAAGCTTTGGAAAACTCTATACTATTGTATCTTTGAATGTTTTTAGTTATGAAAAATATAAGTTTATCCTTATATTTATCTATTTTAGACGTTTTGGATTATAACTCCTTTTAATTATTTTATTATAAGTGATTAAAGCCAAATACTTTATTGAAAAAAAAAACTTGGAGTAGTAATTGTTTAGAAAAATAAGTAAACAGAATAATTGAGTTTTTTTCTTTTACTAAAAGTGGACAAAAAAAAAATACTAGTTGTAAATTTTGTTTTTAGTGAAATATGGAGATTTTCAAGAAATGAAGGTAGTTTCATGATTGGGGTGAATCATTAAAATCTCCTATATCTTTCTCTCTTTTTACCTTAAAGGAAAAACATATTCTAAAAGAAATACAAAAAGTGTTAAGTTTTCTAAGTACTTCTAAGAAAAATACAATTCAACCTCTTTTGCTTTGTTTTTTCACTTTATTGAAAACTTTAAATTTTTAATCATGTTTTAATTTTCTGTAATTAGTATTTTACTTCATAACAAATTTTAAAAAAATCTTATATCAATCTTATTTTAAGAATGCTTACATTTTATTTTTAAATGTATTTCAAAATTTTCTTATAATAAAGAGAAAATATAAACATATGGTGTTCTAACTTGAATTGTCGAATCACCTAAGATATAGATTTTCCTACATTATTAACAAACATAATATAGTAACATTGAATAAAAAAAAAAAGACTAAATTGCAAAGGAGGACCATTCCCCATTTCATATGCAAAAGAAAATTAGAAAATAAGTAGCCTAGGCCCAACATGAAATGGTTAATTCGACAGCTTATTTTCTGTACCCCTATAGTTTGTAATTGCACCCAAATTATTTTTAAAATGATATTGTCCACAACTTTCGGAACACGTTTTCTAGAATAGGATTTCTGGAACACGTTTTCTAGAATACACTCTCCAGAACATGTGAAACATATTTCAGAAAAAAAAAATCTGAAACATAAATGATACTTTCTGGAATGTGTTTTCAGAATAAGTTTTCAAAATAACACTTTCTCCCAAACAGCTCTATCTTTTCATATTTTGGTTCTTCCTGCCAAACGGTGCAGTTGAGAACAAAAGTGCAACAATGATGCCACAGCGCCAGTAATAATAAAAGTAGTGGCGTAATGCACTGAGAAAAGATCTTTTAATCTTTTTTCTGTTAGTATAGAAGTACAATTAGTAATAATAGGATTGCATGAAAGAAGAAAAAAAAGCCTAGTTCAATTACACCCTGGCAAGCATGACTTTCAGTTCACAAGCCCAATTTTTTCATCCAAACAATGCATCCATACTTTTCCAATTTGCAATTAGCACATCCCCGAAAATAAATGTTTGATAATTCAACCTACTTGTTGTTAAAAGCAGATTTGTCTAATTATCTTAATCACAAAGGAGTCTGAATTGATTAATAGGCTTTTATCTGGTTTAAGATGAATCTTCAATAAATCTTTAGGTTTTAAAGCTCAATTAATCAATTTTACAGTTCTGGGTTAATGGACTGTTTAAATCAATCAAGAAAGATTATGAGAGAAAAGAAAGAAGCAAGACACACAATTTATACTGGTTCAATTCAAGGTGAATCTACATCCAGTCTTCTCCTAAGTAACACACTTAGGAGGATTCCACTAAACAGATAGGATCCAAGAATTACAAGCACACCTATATAATTCAAGAACCTAAAACCCAAGAACTTGATCTACCAATCAAGAACTCCCCCTAGGAGCAATGCATCCACACAATTGCACCTAGGCCTACACTTCACACAATGAAGCAAATATAATCAGGAATACAATAAGCAGAATTAAGAAACGAATACACCTATGTTGTGCAGATTTGAAAATATGCTCCTTGATTCAAGCAAGACCCATCATGGTAGAATCAACTATCAATCTTCTTGGATCTGCACTTGAATGATCTTCCATAATGCTCAATATCTCTGTGACTCTCAGAAGGCTCTCTCTTAGAAGAAAACTGTTGTAATCTATCAATTTTCTCCAGACTTAAAACAGATTTTAAAACCAGCTTTTATACAGCTTTCTTTGCTGTCATTAATGGATTAGCAATTTACCTAATCGATTATCGTGAGTGTATTTTCAATGCCTTAGTGTAATACTCACAACTAATCCATTAGTTAAACAGCTAGTCATTCATGTTTGCACAAGCAAGAGTGTAATGGTCCAATGCAGCATAAAGCAGGTCTAATTTACATCAGATAAAGAAAAACTATTAGCCTAATGCATAACCTAGCTAGACCCAATCTATGTTCTATTCTAATCCAGTAGACATCATCAAAACCATTCTTCATTCATAGGTGAAGTAGCTCCCCCTACCAACACTTGTGTTATTTACCTTGCTAATTGTTTCCTCCACCCCATCAAACTATTAGCAATTTGGATTATATATAATTAATTTAAATCTATGACTAAGGGCATATATGTCATATAAGATTAACTGTATAGAGATCATAAACAATATTTTAATTTGATGAGGAGTTAAATTAGAAATATTGAAATTAAAGAAGTAATCGACAAATGTTATATAAAGGGGTTAATGAATCAAGACCTTATAAGCTAAATGAAAAGAAATTGAACTCAAAAAGTGAGTAGCTACTTTATCAGTTATTCTAAAGGATACAAGGGTTATAAAACTGCCACATTCTTTAAGGATATTGAATTTGTGAAGAAGAATAAGATTAGAGACATTGTCTTAAAGGAAGAATAGGTGACAATTCCATATCTGATTGATACAATTGCTTTTGATGAAGCAAGTTCAGAACCACTACAAGAACAAACTCAAGATCCTTATTGAGAAAAAATCTTTGTGGATGTCGAACCTATGTTTCATGAGTAAGAATCTTTATGGATATCCATGAGAGAAAGGAGAAGTGTTATTCCAGATGATTATGTGGTATTTCTGTAAGAAAGTGAGGAAAATAATGGTATGATAGAAGATGATCCAGTCAACTTCCGTCAAGCTATGTAAGATCCTAATTCAAAAAAAATGGATTGATGAAATAAATGAGGAGTATAAGTCCATGCAAAACAATAAGGTTTGAGAACTTGTCATATTACCAGAAGGTGTGAAACCCATTAGTTGTAAATGGATATTTAAGAACAAGAGGGATTCCAAAGGTAACGTAGAGAGGTATAAGGTACGTCTTTTGGTAAAGGGCTATACTCAAGACCTGAAAGAGACTTTGTCTTTAGTTTTATCGAAAGGCTCTTTTAGAACAATCATGGCTCTTGCTGCACATTTTGATTTGGAGTTTCATCAAATAGATGTCATGACGATGTTTCTTAATGGCAACATTGACGAGACGATTTATATGATGCAACCATAAAACTTTATGTTAGGAGATCCAAAAAAATATGGTTTGCAAATTGACAAAATCCTTTTATGGGCTAAAACAGGCATTTCGTCATTGGTACCACAAATTTTATCAAGTGATTCTCGCATTTGGTTTCGAGATGAATGTTGTTTATAATTGTGTGTATCACAAATTTAGTGGGAGCAAGTACATTTTTTTGGTCTTGTATGATGATGACATACTTCTTGCCACCAACAATATATACATGCTGCAAGAAACTAAGAGATTTCTATCTAGAAATTTTAAAATAAAAGATCTTGGGACGCCTCCTTTGTATTAGGAATTCAGATACACTGAGATCGATCTTGAGGTATTCTAGGATTATCATAGAGGAGTTCTATCGAAAAGGTGCTTAAAAGGTTTGACATATAGGATTGTAAATCATGTGACACTCTAGTTGCTAAGGGAGACAAGTTTAGTCTCAATCAATGCAAAAGATTCATTATGGATCAGTTAGGGAGTTTGATGTATGCCCAAGTAACGTCCAGATATTGCATACACAGTTGGGGTATTAGGCAGATATTTAAGCAATTCAAGATCGATCATTAGAAAGCAGTAAAAAGAGTAATGAGGTATTTACAGATAACAAAAGAATACATGCTCACATAAAGATGTCAGATCAATTGGAGATCATTGGCTATTCTGACTCAGATTTTGTAGGATGCCAAGATAGCTTAAGATCCACTTCAGGTTACATTTTCATGTTAGCAGGTGGTACAGTTTCTTGGCGCAGTGCCAAGCAAAGTATTACGACTTCATCCACTATGGTTGCATAATTTGTAGCGTGCTATGAGACATCAAATCAAGGAATATGGTTGAGGAATTTTGTCACAGGGTGCACATTGTGAAAGGAATTGAAAGACCACTTAAGTTATACTATGACAACAAATCAGTTGTATTTTATTCAAACAACAATAGGAGCTTTGGCAAGTCAAAGCACATTGACATCAAGTTCCTAGTTGTTAAAGAAAGTATACAAAGTGGACAAATTTCCATAAAACACATGGGACAAACTCCATGATAGTAGACCTCTTACTATTGGATTTCCACCCAAAGTTTTTCATAAGCATGTTGCTCATATGGGTGTTTTACAGTTTGAGAAATCTTTGGTTTAGTGGAAGTTAGTCACTTTTATGTGTTTTATGTTCTATGTTTGATTTTATGTATGCATACATTGTCTTTTGAACATATTTGATTTTATATATATGTCAAATATCACACTTTGTATATTAAGGTTATTAAATTTATCTCGTTGAGATAAAGTAATGACTAGTTAAAAATAGACGTGTACAAGTTACTTTCACATAATTTTCATGCTACACATCTCATGATGAATCCATATCATTTCATTCTCTCAGCATTAGTAATAATTGACATGTTTAGATACGATTGATGCAATGAAAACTGTTTTGGTTCAACATACGGATGTAATTGAGATCTTTTGAATATGCTCAAGAAATATTATTCCAGAAATTCTGTTCCGTAAAGCCTGTTCCCGAATTAATAACATGGAAGTCAGTTTTAGAAGGGTAAAGTGGTCATTTACGAAAATTGATGTGCATGAAGAAATTTATGGGGTGAGGAAGGAATTGATAGGTCCAGGAAGCAATTTCCATTTACCTTCCCATTTTATGTTAACTCATCTTTCTTTACCATGTACACACTCTTTTTTGTTTATTTTACTTACGTATTTTACCTTTATTTTTCTCGTATTTTTCTTCTTCAAATCACTCTTACTTCCTTTGCACTCATACGCTCTCATGATCTAATTAGAAAATATTTTTATGATGCTCTTTATACAATCCAACAAACCAAAATGTACTTCATGTTAAAAAATGTTTCTGAAAGTACATTTCAAAATATAGAAACTAATTTTTCAAAATACTCTACTTACATTTCATAATTATTTTCTACACCACATTTTTATTTTATTAATATTCTGAAAAGTATTTTCCATAACAAAGAAGTGGTAAGAGTGATTCGGAAAATACTCCTTCAACCGATTTTACTACTTTCCAGAGCATATTTTAATTTTTATAATTTTAGAAAGTATTTTTAAAATATAAATTAATAAAGACAAAAACAAGGATGAATATGTTGTTTTAAATAAAAGAATTAAAAAAGAAACTGCGTTTAGAAGAGAAATCAGGGAGTGTAGATAGCAATAGCCGATTTTTCAGTTCATAAGTCCACATTTTTTAACCGTCAAATGATTATTGAGTTTTAAATTTGTAATTAGCCCACACCCAAAAACAAATATTTTTATATCTTAACCAGTTAAGATATTGAATTAATAAACCATTAAAAAATTAAAATTATACAGCTATATAAATTTAAACCATACTTTCATTATAAAACTCAATATTTTAATAAATAAGTAGTAAAATTATATGAATTTAACAGTAGTTTATAAATATTATAACTTGTGTATAAATATTAGATAATAATTTTAGCTTAGACGGTGTGCATGCAATAGTTTGCTGTTGTTAATGTCTAGATTGCTTTAGTTATTGTTTAGATTGACTTATTTGTTTGAACTGTGAAGAAATGCATGTGATGGAACTTTGGTTTGAAGAAAAAGAACAATACCTTTAGAAGTTTTTTTTTTTTTTTTTTTTTTTTTTTTTTTTTTTTTTTTTTTTTTTTTTTTTATTTTTTTTTTTTTTTTTTTTTTTTTGTATTTTTGAATTTCTTCATACTACTATTTTAAATAGTGTTAATTCAATTACTATTTTGATTCTCTTTACTAATTAAATCAATATTATATAATGATGTTTTTATATGTTAGTGAAGGGAATATTATATAATGATGTTTGTATATGTTACAGAAGGGACTTGAACTCGCACATTCTCTTAACTTCCATTCTAAATCTACCAAACTAACCTTATATCTCTAAATTGTTAACGGAGGGAGTGAACCCTCAACTTTTCTCATATTCCCTCCAAACTTTATTATTAAGTCATCCTTATATCTTATGAGTAAAGAATGTTTGTGTCAATAACATATGATAAAAAATGTCATAACTACTATGCTCTTTTGAAGGAGTATGTCTCATAGACTTATTTGATGGTAGTACCATGTGTAAAACATATGATATATTCACATATTGTATGTCATATGTTAAACACTTATCACAATGTCATATACTTTGTTAAGATAAGCAATATGATTAAGAAGAAATTAATTATTTTTATATTGCATAATAAGAACCCTATCTAAAACAGGTTAGAGATTTCATATCGACTAAAAATAAGACTCACATCAACTACAGATAAGACGAATTTACATGATATAAGTGTGTACAAACTTTACCGTACAAACCGATTTTACAAGGTTGAGTTAAACGTAAAATACAATTCTTAAAATGGTACCAAAGCTATATAACATTTATTCTCACAAGATTTGTTGTTTATTGAATCTATTGCGTCATTCATTATCAAGTCATTGTCAGACCACCAATTAATATTTAGTCTCACACTTTATATGTATATTCTTCGATATGAAAAAGCTGTATTAGATATTTTATATCGACTAAATAACAAGACAAATTTACTCTATATAAACAAATTTTGTAATGTTAAATTAAATCTAAAATTCACAAAATACTTTTTGTGTGAGTTGTAAGGGTAAGAATATTCAAAATATTGAAAAAGTAATGATTGAGTTATTATTCTTTTTGTATTTTCTTTATAAGAGGAAGACAAACATTTTTCTTATTAAGTTTATGCATAAACATAAATTGAAGTTTTTAACAATCTAGTCAAATCCGTAACAATTATGTGTGTTTTATTCTCTTCCTTCTTTAGTTTTATTCTTATTCTTTACCGTGATTGGTGATATATATTTTTACGTATTCTTTTGATACACATGTTTAGCAGATTTCAAAATATATATAATAAGTATTTAACGTGAGTCAAAATTTAATCATAGTTACTATATTTACTCGATTAATAACCAAAATAATAAATGTTTTATGATTATAATAAAGATACCATCTCTTTTTGTGTGAAATGTAAATTAAAACTGTAATACTACGTTATTATTAAATATATGTTTTTAGTTATTTAATAAGAAAAGCTTTTCCAATAAGTATAATTTGTTTGTAAATAAATAGAATTTAATAGAAACACATTGTGATCTGGTTTAATTTGTTAAAAGGTCCAATTTAACTTTTACTATAAGAAAATAATTAAATAACACTAATTTAGACATAAAAGTATTAGTCAAAGAAACAAATACTTTAAATATTAACTTAAAAGAAATAATTTTAAGATACAATTTAAATTAAATTATTCAATAAAATATTAATGTAAATAAATTTATTTTTCTGAAATAAAATTTTAAATAAGTTATGCCAAAATATAAATTTTAAAATTAAATTGCTTACAAAAATAACTTTATAGTTTTATTTGTCTAGATAAAAAATACAAATATATGAATTCAAATTTTAAACATTATATTATTAGGTTTTTAGTAATGATTTTATTTTTATTAATTTAATTTAAAAAGTATCCAAATAAAATTCATTAATAATTAATAAATGGGTAGACGGATTGAATACCATGATACTTTATATTAGCAAGGGAGTAATTAAAACTCATATCATGCGGTATTCATTGAGGATATCATTTAGTATGTAACACAGATTTTATTCGCAGATTTATGTTAATAAAAATGGTTATAGAAATATTTAAATTTTTATTAATAATTACAATTATAAAAAAATAAAGATACAATGATAAGAAAAAAAATGTATATAAAAAATGGTTTGAAATACTTCAATCTCAAATATTATAAATTATCTTAATTATTTATATTATATATAAATAATATTTCAATATAAATAATATTTCAATTATTCGACTTGTAACTAATTAATTCGGTATCCTAGTATGTTTTATATATATATATATATATATATATATATATATGCCGGAGAAAACACACCGGTATTAGTTTCTGTATTTTTTTATGTTATTTTTTTATATCAAGTTAAAATTTAACTTTTAGTAATGTTTTTGTATTAATGTATTAATATAAATGTTAATTTTCGATTGTATTCATTTTTTAGTACGTTTATAGTTATATACATGATTTATTTCTATCTTATTTTGTTTTAGATTTAAAATATTGTTTAAAATACAAATATTATAATTGTCAGGTTAAATCTTTAAAGTGCTGAAGACCAAGTTTAAACTTTGATTATTTTTTTTAAATTGAATAAATTTCTCTAAAAACAATATTTGTATTAGTATTTTTTATAATTAATGTTTGTAATTTATAATTTAAATGAAAACAAATATTACTCTATTCATAAATTAAACTTTTTATGAAAAGGAGTCTCTGAAGTAGTTGGGATATTTATATTCAAATGGTGTTGTCAAATATCATTAATTATAATTATACATGCGTACAAATATTTTAATTCCATCACTACAATAAAAATCACTTTAGACAACAACATAAAATTATGATATAAATTATAAAAACCGTGGTCTAAAGATTAGATCACAATTGTTTAGGCGTGGTATAAGTGAGTGTAGCTATAGGTAATAGACAACGGTTTTTGGTATAACAATATTTTTAAAACCGTTGCTTAAAATTCTCACAATAAATAACAATTTTACATGTTGATTTTATACCTTACCTATGTTTTTAGACCACATTTTTACTAGTTTTGCCCACATAGTTTAAAGCAACAATTATATAATCATGGACTTTCATGATATTTATACATCATTTATAAAAATGTTGTTTATTATATGTTTAGACTACATTTATTTAGTCGTTGTCTATTTTAGTGTGGTCTAAACTATAAATTGTTGTAGTGCATGCGCAACACTTTTCTTTTCAATGCCATTCTTATATACCATATTCTTCAAAGTGTATAAATAGTTGAAATGATTCTTTATTGTCACAGGAGATTGAAAGTTGAAGAAAAAACTACACAAAAATGGCTTTTGCAGTGAAGCACTTATTGGCAGCCATGGTTTTTGTTCTTCTATTCTCACTAGGTACGTAGATCAAATACAAAATTTTCTTCACAGCCACGTATTTTTAGTTTCAGAATTTTGTTTCTAATTTGTAATCAAAATTTTAATCTGTCTCTGTCTTTTTATTTTTATTTTTGTTTATATTTCTATCTAACAGATAAGATAATGATCTTTTGATACTCCTTAAAAATTACAATCATTATACAAATTTTGCATGAAAATTACTAAAAAAATCACGTTAAAGTACGAGTTGCAAAATATTGTTCTCTCTTTTATAATGATGTCAATATCCTAACAATCAACCACTTATTAATAACAATCACAGAAGCAAATTAGTGACCTTATTTGATAGTTTGAAGCAAGAAATTTATATATTTTTTCATGATGTTTATTAGGAAAAAAATATTGAGATTGATCAAAGTTTCTTCAGCACTAAATTAGTTTTTTGTTGGTATTATGATAATATTTTAAATTTGTTCCACTATGTTGAATATTTTAAAGTTAATCCTATTCACATAATTCTTTCTTTCTATTTGATACTAGATCACACTATAATTATAAAAATAATGAAACGTAAGCAACAAATATATAATCAGTCAAAATTTAACTTATTTAATGAAATTAGTAATAATGTAACGTCTTGAGTAATAAAAGATATGAATAAAAATAATTATATTAACTCATTTTTAAAAGAAATAAAATAAAATATTTTTTTTAATACAGTTATTTTAAAAAAAATAAATCATCAAGTTAGGTTGTGTAAATAATTATTTTATATATTAATTGATGAGCAGGTATGAGCAGACAAACACTGTCTGGGGCTATGTTCAGAATATCCAGACTGTGATGGAACTTGCAAGAAGGCTTCGTATCAGATAGGGCAATGCGTTCACGTTGATCCAAACACTGGCTTTTGTTGTTGTGCTAAGTTTATGGTGAAACCTTCAAAAATGGAACAATTTAACTAAGGGGGACAAAACAATCTATTACTTACGAGTTTTAAATAAATGAATCTATAAGAGCTTTATTCCTGGTAATGAAATATTATTTGTTCGCAATTCCATTATATACGAATAGATTTTACAACAGTGGAAAACTGATTTTCTATGGTTGTGATAAAATCAATAATAATTTTCCTAACAGTAGATTTAGCAGTCATTGGTAAGCATGAAAAATCATCCATAATAGTTAGGAAATATTTAAAGCCACGTATAGAGAGAATGATACAAGAACCCGATATTATATCTATGTGTATAAGATCAAAGGTTTTCGTGGTGCATAAAGTATTTATATGAAAGCGTCGGAAGTCTCACATCAATTAGAGATAAGACCAATTCATAATATATAAATAAGGTGCAAATCTCACCTTATAAATCGATTTTGTGGAGTTGAATTAAGCTTAAAGTCCACTTCTAACATGGTATCAGAGCCAAATTAGAGTTTATTCTAGCGGACTTATAACATGGTATCAGAGGCAAATTACAGCTTATCCCGAAGGATATTTAAGTTTCATAGATCTGGTATCAGAAGGACGTCCTAATCTTAGGTGCAATATAGATTGGTCTCTTTACAATATTATTTGCAAAATTTGAAGAGCTAATCATGTTTAAAGAAAAATTTGAAATATACACAACACCAGTGAGTCTAACTATACCGATCTTTTCTTTGGTGTGGATGTCCTCTATGGTACGACCATGAAAAGAAAAAAATTAGTTCACAATTAAAAGATAAGTTTGATATAGATATGAGATTGAAAGAGAAATGTGGAACATAAGGAACATAAGAGAGATGGATTTTATGACTGAAAAATATATTTCTAGAATTTTCAGAGAAAACAATTTCCCCATTAGCCAAAGCAATTTGTAAGAGTTTGATGCGATTGTAAGACAATTTTTTTAAAGAAACACATGTGTGATCTGTATAGCTCCAGAATCAAGATCCCATTTATTTTTTAACAAATTAGAATTAAAAATAGGATTGATATTACCTATATAGGTGAGTGATTAGCTTTGACAGATCTGATATGATAAATTTGGGTAGGGGTGTTAGAATTATTGACCCATCATGGTTGAAGTCTGCAAAAGGATGAAACAACACAGAGAATAGAAAGCTCGAAGCATAAGGAAAAATAGAAGAAAAAGAATATATCAGTGAATTGTGTTTTATAGAGGGAGGGTTAGGCCTCCTTATATACAAAGAAAAGGAAAATAGAAGAAAAGAGAAAGTGCCAGTCGAAGGAGGGAACCCGAGATCAAGTGTCTGGCTTCAGGTTGATAAGGGCCTGGCGATACTTGAGATGGGTTCTAAGAGCCCCCCACAAGCTGGCAGTATACATTATGGATGTCAATCTTGGAACTAAGTTAGGAAAAGATGCCAGGAAGGAGAGCCTTTGTTAGTATATCTGTAAGCTGGTGATTTGTCTTGACAGGGAGGAGTTTAACCAGACCTTGCTGAATCTTTTTTCTTATAGTGTGGTAATCTATTTCTATGTGTTTCGTTTGCTCATGAAATATTGGGTTGTTGGCAATCTTTATGGCGGAAGCATTGTCACAATAAATGGTGGCAGGTTGTGTCATGGGGAGTCCGATGTCATGCATAAGATGAGATAGCCACTATATCTCACAGACAGAATGTGCTAAAGCTCTATATTCAGCCTTAGCAGAGCTTCTGGAAATGGTGGTATGCTTCTTTGATTTCCAAGAAATGATGATGTTTCCAAGATAGATGATATACCCAGTTACGGATCTGCGAGTGTCAATGCATCATGCCCATTCAGAGTCACTGTACGCTTTGAGATGAATCTCACTTTTTGCACCAAGGAGAAAATTCCTTATCCGACAGTTCCTTTCAGATAACGGAGCACTTTGAAGGCAATTTGTAGATGATCTTTGGTGGGTGCAGAGATATATTGGTTGAGCTTGTTGACAACGTAGGTGATGTCCAATCTGGTGTTTGTCAAATAGACCAGCTTACCAATGAGCCTGCGATATGTAGTGGGGTCTGGTAGAGATTCACCATCTGCATGAAGCTTAGTAAAGAAATTCATGGGTGTGCTCACAAGGAAAGAATTCAACATACTAGTTTCATTAACTAAATCAATAGTGTATTTACATTGTGAAAGATTAATGCCCTGATGACTTCCAGTGATTTTGAAACCTAAAAAATAGGTTAGATCTCTTAGGTTCTTAAGCTTAAAATTTTGGTCAACACTATACAAAATTAAGGTAAATATGGCAATTTTAATATGGCAACTATTAAAAACTATTATAATTTGCATCATAATAGGACAATTTTTTAGTTATCACATTTTGTATGTAAAATATGACATTTAGAAACACCATTATATTCTCGTTATGTATTTGACCATCTTTTCCGTGGTGCCATCTTTCCCTCCAATTGTTTATTCACCTCTCTGGTTTAGTTATTTTTTTTATTATAAAATGAAAATTGAATTTTAATATAGTGTGTTTAGAAGACAAGACAAAAGTCTCTCTCAAATCAAGATAAAACCCTACAATTACAAAATCTTCTTAGTCAACCTCACATTCTAGACATTTTTGTTGAAGCCAACACTTGCCGTTTCCACAGCACCTTGCCATCAGGAGAAGTCTCTACTCAACGTTTCCACCAACGCTTCGACTTTGTTGCGACTTCCTTTGCCCTTCGATTGCGACCCACCAATGCCTCCACGTTGTTAGTGGGTTTATTAGAGGATGAAATGGGATATTAGAATTTGTGGGGATGCAGAAAGAAAAAAGTGGAGGTGCAAGAAGAATGTCCATACTTTTCCAATTTGTAATCAGCCCAGGAAATGTTTGATAATTCAACCCACTTCTGTTATTTACCTTGGTAATCGCTTTCTGCATCCCATAAAATTTCTTCATACACCGCACAACAAAAGAAAAATATTCAAATACCTCTCAGCATTGCACCACACCACCATCATTCGTTACCAGACTGTTACTGCAAAGGAAAAAGAAGGGGAAAAAAAAAATGCTAAAAAACTCATTTCAAAAAGTTTATTTCTGAAAAATATTTCATGTTTTTCGAAAAGTTTTTTCTGAATATATATTTCATGTAAGAGTGTTTTGGAAAATTTATTCCAAAAGATATTATATGCGTTTTGGAAAGTTTGTTCCAGAAATTTGTTCCAAAAATCGTGTTCCAACATGTATTTCACACATTTTGAAAATCCTGTTTCGAAAATTTAATTTCAGAAATTCTATTTCGGATATTGCGTTCTGCATTTTCATAATGCTCTTTTTATCCAAGATGCACGGATGTTAAAATGTTTTTTAAAGCACATTTCAAAATATAGAAACTATTTTTCAAAACACCCTACTTACACATTTCATAATTATGTTCTACACCACATTTTTATTTTATTAATATTCTGAAAAGTATTTCCATAACATAGAAGTGATAAGAGTGTTTCGGAAAGTACTCCTTCGACCACTTCTACTTTCTAGAGCATATTTTAGTTTTTATCATTTTAGAAAGGATGAATATGTTGTTTTACATAAAAGAATTAAATAAAACTGCACTTAGAAGAGAAACCAGGGAGTGTAGATAGCAATAGCCCACTTTTCAGTTCATAAGTCCACATTTTTTAACCGCAAATGCATTATTGAGTTTTAAATTTGTAATTAGCCCACACCCAAAAACAAATACTTTTATATCTTAACCAGTTAAGATATTGAATTAATAAACCATTAAAAAATTAAAATTATACAGCTAATATAAATTTAAACCATACTATCATTATAAAAACAATATTTTAATAAATAAGTAGTAAAATTATATGAGTTTAACAGTAGTTTATAAATATTATAATGTATAAATATTAGATAAAAATTGTGGCTTAGACGGTGTGCATGCAACTTGTCTAGATTGCTTTAGTTATTTGTTTGAACTGTGAAGAAATGTATATGGGATGGAACTTTGGTTTGAAGAAAAGTACGGTAAGAGAAGAATATTTTTAGAAGTTTATTTTTTTTTTCTTCAATTTTTCACACTACTCATCCTTAAATTGGTGTTAATGTCGTTTGAAAATGTTACATGACAAAATTTGGATTTGTTAGGTATCAAAATCTGGATCATTTTCTTCTTTGAAGGTGTCATATGTTAATATAGATGAGTTCTAAGGTAGAAGATAATCCAAATTTTAATATGGCATATCTAGATTTTGACATGTAACACTTCCAAATGGTGTTAATGTCAATAACTAAAAGGACCGACCACATTGAGTTCTTTTACAAAAATAGGAATTCAATTGAATAAAAAACAAATGTAATGACTAAAATGAATAAAAGGTTAAACATAGGAACATAATTACTAATTAAACCAATATTATATAATGATAATAGTATTTGATTGTGTGGGGAGTTGAACTTGCAACCTCTCCTACCTTCCATTCCAAATCCACAAAACCAACCTTTTACCTCCAAATTCTTAGTGAGAGGAATTGAATACAATCTCTCTCACACTTCGTTCAATTTACCACTAGGTCATCCTTATATCTTCTATGAGTAAAGTATGTTTGGTTAAGTAGATATGGTAAGAAATGTCTTAACTAGGGATGACAATTCAGGGAGGCCAGGCGGGCTGGCTTGTAAAAAAAAAAAAAAAAACGATACGGATTGGGATGTTGAATCCACTGACCCGTATAGGCGCGCAACTCGTGCAGGCTAAAGGCAAGACAGGACGGGCTGGCCCGTTTACAAAATTAAATATTCTTCTTTTTCAATTCTCACACCATTTATCACAATGTTTCTGTAAGTTCCTTTCATTATTGTTACTATTACTATTATTATTATTATTATTATTATTATTATTATTATTAGGTTAAAATACCTTTTTGGTCTCAATTTTCGTCAACTTTTTTCAAAGGAAAATAATATTTTAACCCACTTCTTTTTATCCATTTTTAACCCATTACTTCAATCACCATTAGATCATCTTTTTTTATTCTTTTTAGTGATGTGATGTGATGATCTAATGGTGATTGAAGTGGTGGATTAAAAGTGGGTCAAAAAAAGTGGGTCAAAGTATCATTGTCCTTTTTCAAATAAGTCCTAATTTTGGTTTTGTGTTCAAATAGATCCCAATTTTCGTCAATTTTGTTCAATTGGGTCCTTTTTTGCTAACACCGTTTAAATCATTAACGACCATGAACAGTGACTGCCACGTGTCATTCATGGTTTTTTTGAATTTTTATTTTTATTTATTTTTATTATTTTTTAATTTTTTAATTTTTTTAAATGTACACGTGTCTAACCCAGAGTGTGCCACGTGTCACTTCGTGGTTTTATTGAATTTTTTTTAATTTTTTTAATTTTTTTTAAATGTCCATGTGTCAACCCAGTAGCGTGCCACATGTCAAAGTCAATGTTCTAAATTCAATTTGGTCCCTATATTTGTTATTTGTGTTCAAGTAGGTCCCAATTTTTGTTAACATTAACCAATTTGGTCCCTCTCCAAATTAAAACCAAATTTAATTTTTATATTAAAATTCACATTTTTTATTAAATATTTTTATACAATATATTAAAATTCACATCATTATAATTTTGATATAAAAATTAAATTTGGTCACATCTTCGATCGGGACCAAATTGGTTAATGTTAACAAAAATTGGGACCTAATTGAACAAAAATAACAAATATAGGGACCAAATTGAATATAGAATATTGACTTTGACACGTGGCACACTACTGGGTTGACACGTGGACATTTAAAAAAATTCAAAAAAAATAAAATAAAATAAAAAATTCAAAAAAACCATGAAGTGACACGTGGCACGCTCTTGGGTTGACACGTGTACATTTAAAAAAATTTTAAAAAAAATTAAGAATAAATAAAAATAAAAATAAAAAAATTCAAAAAAACCACGAAGTGACACGTGCCAGTTAGAGATGGCAAATAAACCCGTCCCCGTGGGTATTGCCCGAACCCGTCTCCGTTTTGACGGGGAATCCCCGCATTGACTGGGTATGGGTATGGGTATGGGGAATCCCCGACTTTTTCAGTTGGGTATGGGGATGGGTATGGGGATGTACATATACCCACCATAATACCCGTCCCCGCCA
>Ga0214542_1001909_pt1 | contig 43117 bp, 17 predicted proteins | sample CNSS1metaG_FD_160096 | JGI IMG/M metagenome (GOLD analysis project Ga0214542, IMG submission 160096) | Root nodule microbial communities from cowpea collected in UCLA plant growth center, Los Angeles, California, USA - CNSS1 | ecosystem: Host-associated > Plants > Roots > Nodule | place: USA... | reverse complement strand
ATAAATAAACAGGACCAGTGCGTAACTGGAGATAAATAAAATAAAATAAATAAATAGGACCAGTGCGTAACTGGAGGTAAATAAAATAAAATAAATAAATAGGACCAGTGCGTAACTGGAGATAAATAAAATAAATAAAATAAATAAATAGGACCAGTGCGTAACTGGAGATAAATAAAATAAACTAAATAAACAGGACCAGTGCGACTGGAGATAAATAAAATAAAATAAATAACCAGGAACAGTGCGTAACTGAAGATAAATAAAATAAAATAAATAAATAGGACCAGTGCGTAACTGGAGATAAATAAAATAAAATGAATAAATAGGACCAGTGCGTAACTGGAGGTAAATAAAATAAAATAAATAAACAGGATCAGTGCGTAACTAAAAATTAAATAAAATAAATAAACAGAATCAATACATATTTGGAGATTAAATAAAATAAATAAATAAACAGGATCAGTATATAATTGGAGATTAAATAAAATAAATATAAGAGGATAATAAATGAAAATAAGTTAAATGAAAGTAAAAAGAATAATATATGAGTCAAAATAAATAAAAGATTAATATAAAACCCATGAGCTTATCAAGATTAATATATAAAAGCTTAACCTCACTCCCCCTTACCTTATTGATTGAAGGGCACACTAATAATCTTTGAAGAAGACTAAGATATCTTTGAATCTTTGCTCTATACTTTCTTTCCCTCTCTTCTTTCTCTTCCTCTTTCTCTCTCTCTCCTTTCTTTCTCTTTCTCTTTTTCTTTCTCCTTTCTTTCTCTCTCTCCCTCCTTTCTTTCTTTCTTTCTTTCTTTCTTTCTCACTTTCTCACTTTCTCACCTCACCGTAACTTCTCTCATTCCATATATATATATAAAGCAAAGCATGTGCATGTTTATCCAAATCATCATTATCCTCCTTTTTTTTTTCTTCTTATCTTTTCTTCTTATCTTCTTTTCCTTTCTTTTTCTTTTCTTTTTTCTTTTTCTTTTCTATATTATTTTTTTTTCTCTTTTAAAAATTCTTCATATATATTTTTTTTACACACACCTATTTAATAATATTTTTAATGCTTAAACTACATCATAATAAAATACAAAACGTTAGTAAAAATAGAATATTTTCTAAATGTTTTATTTAAAATAAATAATACAGTTTATTATAAAAAAGGGATGTTACAGATGCAATGTGGTCGTTTTTGTTAAACTTATTGAAACGAAACAAGAATTTTTCATCAAGATTGAAGTGGTTAATAACAATGATTTACTTTATTGATGTAACTAACATAATCATAATGCCAATTTTGATAAAAAAATCATTGATTTGCTTAAGAAATTTGACAAAAAGGATCAAATTTGATTAATTTTTAAAAAATTATGACCAAAATTGAAACTTATAAAGATTAGAGGACTAATTTGACACTTTTGAACAAAAACAGAAATCAAAAAAGTAATTAAACCTATTAAAAATATGAAACTATGTTATTAATATAAAATTATATTATAAAACGAGTCATTTGTTATTTTTGACAAAATTGATCTTATTAGAAAAATAAAATTATGAGATTACATTATTCATAAAAACATTTAATTTGTTTTAATATTTTATCACATAAAATTCACAACAAAATATTCATTACAACAATAAGAAACAAATATTTTTAGGTAAAAGTCCAATTACTTCATTCTCATGTCATCAACTATAAAAAACTTGCTCAAGAATCAAGGAGATAAAAAACTTGCTTTAAGCCTATAAAAAGGACTTCAAATTTTTTATACTAATATTTCTCTATTAAATTGATTATAAAATTATGTTTAAGAAAAAAAATTATACTAAGATATCTTTATTAAATTAATTATAAAATAATATTTAAAAAAAAACTAAAAAAGTTTTGTAGTACTAATATACGTCTGATAATTTAATTATTCTTTATGTTTAAGAATATAATTTAATTAAATTATCATAAATGTTTGTTAATTTTTATTGGTATTAATAATAATATTTAATGAGTTAAAATTTTTTTCAATAAATTATAATTTTATTTTGGAAAAAGAATGATTATTTATCTTTATTCTCATATAATTAATTTATATTTTCTTCTTTCACGGTTACTACGTGACTTGCGACTTGTGACTTTTCATGTACTTATTTCTCTTTTTGCTTTCTTCTATTCGAAAGTTTTTATTTTTTATTTTATTTTTGAGGAGAGTATTTTTTTTTGGCAGATTCCATACCTTTTGAATATCATGTTGTTTGTGTGTATCAATTTTTTTATCCTCATTTTTTATTATTGTTTTTTTATTTGTGTTGCTAATGTTTTTAGTTAATTTTTGAATTTATATTAGTATTAGAAATATATTTCTTTTGCTCAGTTTTATTTTTCAGTATTTTTTTATTTATGAGTTTTGAGAGTTTTTCTGCATCTATAACAATATATAAACAGAATATTTTCTCTTTTGTGTCCATATTTCATAATATCAATTTTACCTTTTACAATATAATTATTTATTCAAATTTTTAAAATTAACGGTTATTTTTACCTATTTTTTATAAAACTGTTTTTCTTTTCTTATTATGGATCAACAATTAATTTCTTTATCCATTTCACTTTATTTTTTATAAATATAAATGTATTTTATATATTAACTTAATAACATTACACTATTATCACTTATTAACATACCATACTATCATTCATATTTAAAAAATGTGTACACACAAGCGCTATACAGGCGCAATAGTGCCTGTGTGTACGCTAATATATTTTATTCAGGAATTGAAATTTGTACTTAAATTGAATTACATAACTATTAATTAAGTTAAATTAAGCCTTTTGTGAATAATGAAAATGAAATTTCTAATGAAATAAGAACATGAATTGAAATTAAATAATAATATCAAAATTAAATAAAATTATATACAACAATTTTATACATAATTTTGTAAAAAGAACTTGAAAAAATAAATTTTAAATAAATGACCATAAAAATATATTTCTTAATTATATTAATTTTTTTTCTCACACTAACTTACAAACTAATCAAATAAAATAGTAACTAATTTATTGGTATTATAAAATATCCTATTAAAATTTTCAAGTAATCCATTAATTCTTATGATATGTATAGGAATCCATTAATTCTTATAATATGTATAGGAATGTTATGATATGATATTTAGAAAAAAACATTGTGATCAAATTGTATGGTTTGAATTTTTATGGGAATAATTTAAAACAACTATATATTTATAAGATTTTATTTTTTTATTAAATTTTAAAAACATTAAAAAAATACAACACTTAATGTAAAAACAAGAAATTAGGGCTTTGGATATAGAGGTAAACTTGATGCAAATTTTTTAACCCTTTAATATGGAATTGATTCTAACTTCTTGTTCTTCCTTGCTTGTAAGTTATAGATTAATATTTTCTTCATTATTACTATTGAATTTCAACAATAAGTTTGAAGTTATTATATTGGTTTAATTAAAAATTCATTATAATCAAATATTGATGAAAAAATCACTAAATATTATAAATGAATATCTATATCTCCTTCAAATGAAAAGAGTAGAGATAATATAGGATTACTTGATGAATTTACCATCTAGTATTTATATATTTCATTAAAAAGTAACTTGAAATTTATAAAAATCTTATTCAAAAAGTATTGTATGGAATTTTGTATATTTTTAATGCCAAATTACCTTTTCATAAATTGAAAAAAAAATCTTGGTTAAATACTACCAAATTTTATTGTTTTCCTTAAAAAAATACCACAATTTATTTATATTAAATAAAATTGAGAAAGTAATAAATAATTAGTATTTATATTTTCTTAAAATAAAAGAAATCATAAATGTCATTAATAGTCACCAACTTTGAATAGCACCCAATTTGTGTAGATGATACACTTGATTATTTATTTATCCTTTTATCATTTATTTTTTTAATCTCTAAAAACCATCAACTATGCATCTATTTAAAATTCAACTCAACCTATCCTAAGTTAAATATTAACCATGGTTAATTAAACCACACCAAATAAAAATTATATAAAAAGATGGTTTTACATGATTCTTCTCTCTATAAAAAAAAACCCTCATTCTACCAAAAAGTAAAACTCTTCAAATTCTTCTCTCTTCTCCTTCTCTCTCCATATATCCTTCCTACAACAAATTTTCTTTTTGAAAGAAAAAAAAAAAGAGAGAGAGAGAAAGAGTGAAAAAGAGATTTAGAGAAAAGAAAAGAAAATGCATAGCATTGGGATTTGGCAAATTAAGGGACAAGTTGGTGGTGCTAAACCACAAGTGAGGTCACATTAGGTTGGTTGTGGAAGCATTCTCTCAAGTTTTTCTTTATTCACACTGGTATGTCTGTCTTTCTTTCTTTTTCACTTTCAATGAAAACTCCTTATTTTTATCTATTTTTACTTCCCTTCAAAAAATTAAGAATCGTCCGTTTGACAAATAATTTTTGCCCCGAAATTTCTGAAAACCCTTTTGTTATTTTAATTTTTCCGAAGCTATTTTCATTTTCAGATTTTCATAAACCCTTCTGGATTTTGAAGAAGAGGGTCTGCATCTGTTCAAACTTGAACTTTGGCCCCTCCTTCATTCTTCCAAAATAACACTATCTGCAATTTAATTTATAGACTTTTAGCTTCATAAACAAAGCGCGGGACTCCGAAAATTTTTTGTCCCTTCCTCTCCCCCTTTCTCCGACGATGTAGATAGAGAAAGCACATGGTTTCCTTCGGTACCCTTTTTCAGTTCTCAGCCTTGAATGCTTGTATATACCTAGGTTTCCTTCTTTATGTTTTTTTGGGTTGGCGGTGGGGGAATAAAAATGGAGCCTTTACATGATCATTTCTTTTGTTTTTATGACTTGAATGTGATAACCGTAGCAGGATGGTGTGGTTTGTTGATGGGGTTTTCTTTGATCTAGCTAAATCACCCTTAATTAGTTTGAAGTTGAAGCTGATAATGCAAATGTGTTTGTAGGTTTATCTGATAAGGGTGCATGCTGTTTTGATCAATTCCTTGGTGGGTTGTTTCGGAAACAGATCCGTGTCTACAATAATGGGTAACGGGGAGCCTTTGGATTTGTATAAACTTTTCATGGTGGTGAAGAAGAAAGGTGGTTATGAGACTGTATGTAAGAATAGGTTATGGGATTTGGTGGGGGAAGAATATGGGTTGGGTGTGAAGGTTGGTTCCGCTGTGGAACTTGTTTACAGCAAACACTTAAGTGCTCTAGAGAGATGTTTGAAGAATGTTTCTGGTGGCAAGTTTTCTGAATATGGTTTAGAGGGTGATAGAGTGAAGTTTCAGAAGCATTTGATGGAGGCACACACTGAATCCATGTTGGAGAATTCTGGTGAGGAGGTAGAAGATGAACTTGAGAGGAGGGAGTGTGGCCGTCCGGATGGGAGGAAGTTCAGTGGTGGTAATAGAGTCAAGTGTGTGAAACCAGAGTCCAATGGGGCTGAAAACGAGAATGCATATGAGTATATAAATGGGAGTAAATCATGTGGTAGTAATAGTGTGAAAGACAAAAATTCAGATTCTAATGGGAATGAATATGATAATGTATGTGACTATCTAGAGGGGAGGAAGTTGTGTGGTACTAATAGGGTGAACGGGGTGAATCCAGAGTTCAATGAGGCCAAGAAAGTGAGAAGGCCGGGACTTGTTGGTTTGGACATGCTGGAGGACCACAACAAGGGTGAGCCTATTGTAGTAAAATTTTGCGGATTTAATACTGAAATGGATACACCAGAAGAGTTTGATGAGGGCAAATTATTAACTGTGGATGCATCCGATGCAGAAAGTGATATGGTTAGATTGTCAGATGGAAGAAAGAGCAACAATAAAAATGATGATGACGATAGTGATGAAGTCTTGATATTGGATCCATCTAGTGTTGACAAAAACAAATTTGGTCACAAGAGGAAGAGAGAGTCTGTGTCAGAAATGCTAATTTGGATTAACAGCATTGCTAAAAATCCTTGTGATCCTGCTCTTGGTTCGATTCCTGAAAAGTCTAAGTGGAAGTCTTGCAGTAGTCAGGAGATCTGGAAGCAGGCTTTGTTGTTTCGAAAAGCAGTCTTTCTAAAGAAAGATTTTGAGACAGCCAATGAACAACTTAGTTGGCAGGTAATATGACACTACCATGTTCTCTTTGTTTGTCATGCAAATCATTAATGAATTATGAAATATAGTACAGGGTTCTATGCCATTTTTGTGTTGAGACCATGCGTCATGGAAATAAATCTTTCTAGTTTTTTGATAAATTTATTTCCCCGATTATCTAGTTAAATAGATGCCTTTATGCGCCATTATAATTATTATATTTATATGTGGAAACCATTGATGCTGTCCTTCTACATTATTTTCCCAATAATTTACTGATGTATTTGTTTGTTCTTGTTCATAATTACTATATAGACACAACTCTAATATAGGCTTCAGAAACCCATATTTTGGGGTTTCTTTTGGGTAAAAATATACTTCAAAAGCTTATCTCTATTTGACATCTATTCCTTCACTCACTACAGGACTGTTTTTTTATCCTGTCTTCCATTCTTTCATTTTTTCTTTAGGCTTCCCCACCCATTGTTGTAGTTCACATTCTGCTATTTTTTTAATCTAATTTGTTGTGTTCTTTTTCTATTAATTTTACCATCATATTTTTTATTCAACTTCATTACTATCTTGATATTGCTTATAGATTGATGGTCAGTGTGTAAACTATGCCTTATTATTATCATGAATATTTATAGTTTTTGGTTTTTAAGTATTTATGTGTATTTTTTCAGTATAAATTATTTGGTTAGTATTATAATTTTTAAAATAGCGATCATCTTACTATCTGTGATTGAAACATGGACACCAAACATTGATATAGTCGCTACCTTCTGCTATCTGTGATTGATAACTATGATATAGAATAATTTAAATTCATATTGATATCATTTAGCGGACACTTATGCTTCATAAAAATTGATGTCTCATAATTTTCTTGCCCATACATTAAGAAGAACAAGTTATTTCAGAAAATTTAAAATTTCTATTTTTATCTTATTACAAATTTACTAGATTTGTCAATATCTTATTTATGGTGAAAACTCATTAGTATCTTACTACATAATTCTAATTCTTCAACTTTTAAATTTATCTCGAAATAATCCAATCTTTTGAATTCTTTTTAAATCTTTGTTATTGAAAGAACTTGTTATTTTTGATATCTTATTACTTAGTTCAAACTTTAATTTTTATATTTTAGTGTGAGAAATTATTTATTTTTAAGGTAAAAACTGTTTGCTGATATAATGTTAATTGTCTGCAAATCGTCATTTAAATTATTCTGTTTATTTCAATCAAGATTTTACAAATATTGATAATGAATTTAAATCTTTTGTTATGCTGCTTAAATTTAGTTTCATTTATGTTTCTTTCTCTCTTGTGTGTGGGTCTGTTTTGTGGTGTCCTATATTTTTGACATTAAATGGTTTAGTGTAGTGTTGTGTTTGGTGTCCATGTTTCTATTGAAAATTTAAAAAATAACTGTGGTGTCAAATTAAAACCAAAATGTTATGCCATTTTGTAGAGTCAGAAAATGCATCCTTCCATGTATGATGATCGCGTTGGGGCATTGTACAATTTTAGAAAGAGGTTGAAGTGTGATGAGAGGTCTTTATTCGGAAAATCTACATCTAATGGAGTCTCCTCTTCATCTAAAACAAAACGTGGAGATTTGAAGAGAACCCTTAGTTCTCGATCTGAAGATGTTGTCGATAAGAAGTTACATGACTCTTGTAGTCTTGATAAATATGCACGAGTGCACATCCCTGTGGGACCAAATCATCAAGCTGAAGTGCCAGAATGGACTGGCATGACTTGTGAGAGTGATTCTAAGTGGTTGGGGACCCAAATATGGCCTACAAAATCTGTAAATTCAAAATGGTGTCTTGTTGAAAGGGACCCTATTGGGAAAGGAAGACAAGATTCATGTGGCTGCCCAGTACAAGGCTCTGTTGAGTGTGTCCGGTTTCATGTTGGTGAGAAAAGGTCTAAAGTTAAGATGGAGCTGGGGGAGGCTTTTTTCCAATGGAGATTAGATATGGTAGGGGAAGAAGTTAGGAGTTCTTGGACAGATGAAGATGAGAAAAAGTTCAAAGATGTGGTGAAATCAAACCCTGCTTCACTTGATAAGTGTTTTTGGGATCATCTTTTTAAAACATTTCCTAAGAAGAGCAGAGAAGATTTGGTCTGCTACTATTTCAATGTCTTTCTTCTGCAGCAGAGAGCATATCAGAATAGGCATACTCCAGATAACATTGATAGTGATGATGATGAATCAGAGTTCACACCATTGAGGAAAGTGTTTGGACATCAAACACCAAAATCTCGCAACCTCACCTTGTTATCACCAAAAAAATCCACAGGCAAAAGGGCAAATAGCAAGTGAATGGTCAGTCACTTCTCGATCTTTATCGAGAATGTGAGTTGACAATTTTGTGCGTATTTTGCTGTCACAACTTTCAGAATCAATGGATCTTTCTCTCCTTAGAATTTTGAAGCTCCATTGATTTTGGAAGTGGAAAATGGAACCTAAAAGATTGGTTCTTTTTGTGTAGGATCAATTTAGGACATGAAAGATGTTTTTTGAAGCCTTGCCAACAACTATGAAAATCTGACAGTTGGAGTTGCTTTTAGTTTTACATGCCTCCATTTTTGAGACATGTCTTCTGTCTGTTGGCTGTAATATGTTGCAGCCACAGGTCTCTTCGCTCATTTTATTTTCACCGGTTTTTGACAAGGGTTACTTTAAAGTTCAAACAAAAACATCATGAATATATAGGGCAACATTTTATTGTAGAGTTTTATGAAGAAATACTAAGTGTTATTTGAATTTCAGCCTTTCATCCATGCAAATTTCTATCAAAATGTTTCTAGCAGTAAAATATATGTTGTTTTGGCAAGTATATGCAACTTTATTATGTTACATACTTTTACAAACAATCTATGTGCAGATTTTTTATGTTTTTAATATTACTTTTTAATTAAAATTGGAGATTGCCTTCAGTAATATACCAAATAAAAGTTTATATTAAATGTTTGGCTACATAACACTAATGGGAATAACAACATTTTTGGAATTTTATACATTTATCAGTTTTTCTTGTCAATTAGTCTTGTGTTCTATCCATGTTTGCCAAAATATAGTGTTTGTACAATTACTTACCAAGATCTTGTTGGTATTGTACACTATGTAATACAAATTTACATTTTGAATTGTACAATTCGTACAAATTTAAAAGATAATTCAAAATGCAATTTATGTTTCAGGTTATATCATTCATAATGTAAATTACATTTCAAATTGTATAATTTGCTATACTTTTAATATTGAAGAAGTGCTCATCATATGAAACATTACCAAAAGGGATAATGAAACAAATAATGTGAAAACAAAAGAATGAACTCTATATGAAATTGAAGGAATGAAGAGGTTACACATTCCTTGAATGAATTACACCCATGCTCTATTCAATGAAGGGGTTATAGGAAGAAGATAGGTGGAGGTGGAAGAAGAAGATGGGTGGAAGTGGAGGTAGGGGTTATAGGAAGAAGATGGGTGGAGGTGGAAGAAGATGGGTGGAAGTGGAGGTAGAGGTAGAGGTGAAGGTGGAAGAAGCTGAGGAAGAAGATAGGGTGCCATACTCTATTCAATGAAGGGATTGTAGGAAGAAGAAGATGGGTGGAGGTGAAGGTGGAAGAAGGAGTTAGGGTGGAGATGGAGGAAAGTATAGAGGTGTGATGATGGAGAGGGTGGAGATGGAGGAAAGTATAGAGGTGTGATGATGGAGTAAGAGGGAAGAAGATGAGGGCAAATTTGTCTTTTTATTTTGCTTATGGGATTCAAGAAGAAAGTATAGAGGTGCAAGAAGAAATCTTGGATATGGAGCATTCCCTTCAACCTTATTGAGTTTATAATCTTTTAAACAATTTAAACACAAAAAGGGATTACATTGAATTTTTTAAATATATAAGAACCACATTAAAAAAATAATTAAAAAGAAAATAACAAATCACTTCAACAACTAAAAGTACCATTAAATCTTAATTATCAATATAAATGTTGTTAGAGGATATGAGAATAAGATAAGTTAAAGCCCGAAAAAATTTGTAATTAATTTTTTACAATTTTAAGTTGTGTATTTTGAGAAAATGAGACAAAAAAAAAAAAAAAAATATAAAAAAAAAAAAAAAAACTTTGAGTACACTACAAGAAAATGTCTTATTAACAAGAAAATGTCTTATTAACAATCAATTTTAGTAACCAGAAGTTGTTAGTCATTATAGTGATTAATTTAGATACTAAATTATAAAATAAAATAAAAAAATTGTTACTAAAATAGTCACTATTATGACTAATAATATCATAATCCGTCGCTAAATTAGTCTAATTAGTTAGAGATTAATTTAAAAATTAATTTTTTTGGTAGTAAAAACTTTGGTTGTTAATATTTAGTGACTGATTTATTTTTGTAGTTAAAATCACGGTAACTAAATTTTAGAAACCAATTTAGAGATTAAATATAATTTTTTATACATAATAGTGATTATTTTAGTAATCAATAAATTTTTATTTTATAAATTGATATATAAATTGTCACTACAGTGACTAACAATTTTTTATCACTAAAATTAGTTATTAATGAGACATTTTGTTGTAGTGGTAACTTATGTTTGATATGTTATTTTAGCATGTTAACTCAAGGGTAAGAATGTAAAATATTCGTTTTAGGTATAAAATAAGAAATGTTTCAATTTTTTTAATACTAATATTTTTTACTAAATTAATTATAAAATTAGAAAGAGAAAGGTTTTAATTGGTATTAAGAATATATTTAATGAGTTAAAATCCTTTTTTAATAAGTTATAATTTTACTGAGGAAAGTACATTCTCACTAGTTTTGTTTATTTTGTTATAATCAATTTTAATTTCTATTTTAGTTGAAACTTTTGATTAGATATGTTAAAATGAATCAGGTGTATAGAAATGATCTGATAGTTTAAAAAAAAGTAGATCAGGTTGCAAATCTGAATAAAGAAAATTTGTAATAGATCTCTTATACTATTAGTTTCTTAACGATAATTATTATGGTAACTATCTATTCCAATTATGTGTGTTTTTTTTTTTATAGTAATCTCGTCTATATTTATTATTCGATTCAAAACCATCACAATCATTCATTATTCATAGCAGTATTCTTTGTATTAAATAACTATAACTATTTTACAAGATTTTTTATTCAATACTTAGATCTTTTATCTATTTCCTATTGATGACAAATTGGTACACTTGTCATAAATTATCAAGTCAATTAATAAATTTATATATCTTTTATGAACCCCAAGCACATTAGAAAAATAATTTGTAATACGTGTCTCGAGATGGAAAGAACAATTGGTCATAATGATCAGAATACAAGATTTTAAGTTTTATATGGACATCAAAATTTCATAAAAACAAAAATAATAAATAAATTTGAAGTTTGGTGTATGTAGGTGAACATCCACAATGAAAAAATATTAAAAAAATTAGATTTTTTGGAGAAAAAGTTATTGTAATTAGAAAAATAATGAACCGGAATGAAATAAAAAGACCGTCGATGATGAAAATGATAGGAAGATCGTTTTAATATTTACTTTAGAAAAGTATATCGATACCACATCCTGTAAAAATAAAAATGTGACTGATAAGACGTGAGATCTAGAAATTATGATATTAGAAAAACATACAAATATGGTTAAATATTTTAGGTAAAAGATATAATGGTTTATTATTATAAATTTTTTTAAATAAGATTTAGTAAATAATGTTTCAATTAAAAAAATATTAAATAAATTTTATAATAGATAATGAAATATTTTAATCATACATATGGTTAAAATGATATTCTACGGATAATATATATATATATATATATATATATATATATATATATATATATATATATATATATTATATTATGAGAACAAATATATATTATTAAGTTTCTAATAATTTATTTGGATGACATATGAGGTGAGAATTGTCACTAAAATATTAATCTAAATTATCATTTTTTTTTTTTGCCTTAAATCTCGTAGGAGATAAAATTGGCTTCTTAAGTTAAATGTTACTCATAAGTAAGTAAGATAAGTATTCAAATAATTTAGTATTCAGATCCAAAATTTTAAGTGGTTTAGAAGGTAAAATGTGAAAAGTTCTTTGAAAGAGGGACGTGAATAAGTTGAAAATTTAAAAATGTTAGATTAAACTTTGGAGTATCATGGTAAGAAGAGCTAAATGATCTTATTCTTTTTTATTACTTGTGTTTGTGTTGTATTGTAAGGGAAACTAACTTATGTATATTTTTATTTGTTCATGTAACTAGTGTCATGCACTTGAGATAAAAACGATTTAACTTCATCGGTAAAAGAAAGTTTGGATTTTCTATGTGAGGTGAACTTAGTGTTCTAGTTGTTTTAATTGTTTTATTGTTGTACAACGCACAAAATTCTTTTAATAAATCTGAATTTAACTTATTTTAGTTTAATTTTTTTAATATGTTAGTATAAATTTATAATTATTTTTTTAAAACAATATAATTGTGTGTGGATTTTTTTTTTCATAATGTATAATAATTTCAATGGAAAGTATTATATTATTGTTGCTTTTGGTAATATAGAAGTGCCATTGTGAAAAAAGTTTTCAAAAAGAATGAGAAAATATTACAGGTGGGAAGGAACACAGTTGAATGGTTTGAACAATAAAACGTTTGCAGTAATTTTATTTATAAATTCATTCTAAGTTGATAATTAATGTTTTAAATTTCATTTGAATCATTCTAATAGAAAATATAAGAATCAAATTGAAATTTTGATAAAAAATAAAGACCAATAAAATATTTTAACCTAATATTAACTTAAACGAAAACGTATCTAACCTTTAAATATTATTCTTATTCTTTTCATATTAAAAAACTAAAAAATCAAAGAATCAATTAAAATAACCATTTAAAACATAATTATTTGTATATGATAAATAATTAAATATTTCATCTAAAATAATATAAAATAATAATTAAATAATGAATAAAATAAATAAGGATTGTATTGAAACATAATAAGATTATTTTCAAATTGTATTGAAACATAATATGAAGTGATAAGGACTAGAGATGACAAATAAACCCGTTTTTTTGGGTATTGTCCGTACTCTTTTCTGTTTTGACGGAAAATCCCTATATTGACTGGGTATGGGTATGAATATAGGTATGAAGAATCTCCGACTTTTTCAATTGGGTATGAAGATGAGTATGAGGATGTACATATCCCCGCCATAATATTCGTCCCCATTTAAATTATTAAAATATTCACAATTAATTAAGTAATATATATATATATATATATAATATTTCTATTTTCTATTTTTTATTTCTTCTAATTATTTGGTTTGTCATGAAACTCATTCGCATCTTACTATATTTTTAATCTTATCATAACTTTTACGTAATTATGTTAAAATGATGTATGTCAATTAAAGAATTTTTATGTTTCACATTTGAATATTTCTATTATTTTTTAATATTTTTATTTATTGTATATTTTCCTTCTCATATCAAAATGTTTAATACTCTCAATTTAAGTGTTTAATAGCACAAACCTTTCATTTACTAAGTAATATAAAACAATTCTTTATTTATTATTATTAATTTTTGATTCATTTGAAAAACTCTTTTGTTTCGCTAAAATAATTTATTTATTTTTCAACCATTGAGTATATATGTTGATATTTGAAAAGTTTTTTTAGATCTCTAAGATATTTTTCATCTTATCATACCTTAATTACACATAATTATACATTTATTGTCCTTTGTGCGATTTATTTCAATAGTTTCTCAAATTGTTTATAAACATTTGTTAATTTTTTAATATTTTTATTAGTTGTTTATTTTCATTGTGTAGAATACTATTTCAATCTATTTTATCTAATTATTTTTTATTTTCTAACTCATTATCAATCATACTGTAATTTTTTCACTATAATTGTATAAATAACTTTTATTTACTACAATATAGAAATTTAATGTAATTGTGATGAATATATTTTTTATCACCATAAAACATATTTTGGAGTTCAAAAGATACATGATTTAGTTAAATTTGTTCAATTTGGTCACCACCACCACCACCACCACCGCCGCCGCCGCCGCCGCCGTTGCTGCCATTTAATTAAGAAGTAAATCAGATTTATTTCTTAAAATAAACAACAAAATCATTAATTTTTCAAATAAGCATGTAGAAAAAAAATTTACATATTCTGTATAAAACAATAAATAAACATACACAAGTTCACTAATGTTATGACATAAAGTTTGGGGTTTTAAACCAGAGAACAAATAAAAAGTGAATAATCTGATTTAAATTTAACAATACTATGTCAAAAAAATTCGTCCTTAATATTGTGTTCCTTTCCATAGATGTCATATTACGAGAATGAGTCATATGTTCCTGAGTGAGTCATATGTTCCTTTGTGCAGATTTGAGGATGATTGAGAATGGATTTGGCAGGACTTAGAGTTAATAACATTAAGGACATTTGAGGGTGAGTAGTGTGAATGGGATGCACTTTTACAATATTACCATACACATGGGTATAATTTCAAGTGCCAAAGGTTGGTATTTTTCATGCTTCTCACAAGTATGAAAGCTTTTCCTATGCATGGTGATACATGTCAAAAATAAGTGAATTTTTCATATGAAATTGAAACTTATCATGTATTAGACGGTTCTATTTATATATACAACAAACCTCCTTAGCTTAAAATATAGAATGAAGTATGGAGAATCTAAGTTTCGTGAATTATACTAATAGTTGACTATTTTGCAGTAAAAATGGGAGAAAAGGTAAAAGTTGCAGGTGAGCCACAACTACTAAAGTTGAGCAACTACTAAAGGGAAGTAGAAACACTACTAGAAAAATGCAATTTAGTCACCTATATTAGCCACCAAAATAATTTAGTCACAAATTGTGACCGAAATAGCCACCGATATTATGACTGAGCATAACAAATTTAGGCTAAGCACATTAAAAAAATCTCCTGCAAGGAAAGCTAGAGCACCAATGCATGAGGTTGAATAGCCAAGAAAACCCTTAAGAGAAGGAAACCTTAATGGTTGAGCATCGCCTAAAAATTTCTATAAATAAAGACCTCATGTCCTCATTTTAGACATTGAGTGGAGGATTAAATAAGTAATAGGATTAGGCCTGTGAGGCTAGAAAGACGTGCTCTTATTGTAAATTCTATGTCTATATGTTGTTGGAGTTGTATTGCAATATTATACGAGTAATTGAACTCTCTCATGTCCAGGTTTGATAATAAATTATAATCCTATGTACTTCTATTTCTTGAATATTTATCTAGAAGGTGTGCTGGATGAAAGAGTCATGCACTTAAGGCAAGAAATTCATTAAGGAGTGGAGGAATCACACTAGTTATGAAATTCTTAGGTTCTAGTGTAATGACCCAAATTAGTACATAACTATACCAATTTAATTCATTACATAAGTAATAATCAACAACACATAAATGTAAATCTATATACTCCAAAATTATAAGTTGATTTTTCAAAAATAAGATATTTAATTTATATTACGTATATAGGTATATACACATATACTTGCGTCCATTCCTAATCACCAACTCACAGTCTCGTTATTGATCCTTGATACTACTTGTAAGACCCTATACTCACGCATATCGATATAAATATACGATCATCGTAGGTGGAAACCACATCCACAAATACGCAAGGGTAAGCTAGTGAAATTATAATTTATTGTAACAAAACAAATAAAGCAAATAAAATTTCTTCACATAGTATTAACACAAATCATACTCAAATAATGTCACATACAAAATTCTATAAAGTAAATCATTTACAATTAATCTTTTGTAATTATTTTACCATAATTTATGTAAACTCAAATGTATTATATTTTGCGGTGGCTAGTTAGGATAAATGAGCTAACAACTCATTTAAATCCCCAAGGTTTACACCTCCAACTATAATAAACGTATTATATTTATTATATTTTGTAGTGGTTAGTCAGGATAAATGAGTCTCAACATGGCCAACAAAGTAACCCAAGGATAAATGAGTCTCAACATGGCCAACAAAGTATCTCGAAGATAAATGAGTCTCAACATGGCCAACAAAGTATCCCAAGGATAAATGAGTCTCAACATGGCAAACAAAGTAACTCAATAACATCTCATGTTGAGTAATAATATCCACTCATTTAAATCTCCAAGGTCATACTTTCAACCACCATATCAAATCTTTATTTGTCATAAATTTTATTTTGATATTAAACCATATGATGTATAAATAAATAAATTGAATCTGTGCATAACAAAAGAATAAATATGATAAATAAAAAGGACCGGTACGTGATTGGAGATAAATATAAATAAATAAATGGGAGTAAATATAAATGTAATAAATAGGACTAGTGCACAACTGAAGATGAATATAAAAAATAAACGAAAACATGAACTAAATATAAATTAGAATGAGTTTAGGGACACCTCACTTAACGTAAATATAAAAATAAAATATTTATGTACAGATAAAAAAATAATAATAAAGGTAAAGAGATAAAATGACAAATGTCTCTTCTCCTTACCTTAAAGATGATTGTCCTTAAAAATAAAAATAAAAGATTCTACAAAATATTTTGTTTTTTATCCAACAAGGATTAACCTCGCTCCTACGTATTTCCATTCAAAATAGAAAATCATGGACTACATAGTTTTAAATAAAAACAAAGTTATTTGAGTGGAAATAACTGAATATAAATATAAAGTAAATAAATAAAATTGATGTGTAAATATAGATAAAAAATAAATAAATAAGATCGGTGCGTAATTAAATTTAAATATAAATAAAATAAGAGGACCAGTGCAATAAATATAAATTGAATAATAAGTTTGCATGACTAGAGATAAATATAGATCAAAATAAAGTTAAGGATACTTCACTTGATATAAATATAAAATTACCATAAATATATAAATAAAAATAATTATAAATAGATAATAAAAAATAAAAAAATAAAACGATATACACGCATGCTTCCTTTACCTCAACCATACGAGATAAATCGTGAACTTGCAGTATAGATTTCTATTTCTTCCTTTCTCCTTCTCTTTTATTACTTACTCATTCTTCTTCTATCCATAAAAAGTAGGAATGTCAAAGCGGGTCAGGTCCACCGGGTCGGCCCGCTAGCCCGCCAAGAAAAGGGCTGGCCGGGTTGGAATTTCCAACCCGTCAACCTGCTGTAACCGGGCGTCTAGCCCGTCAGTTTAGCGGACCAAAACGGGTCAGTCCGCCTTGGCCTGCCAACCCTTTTTTTATTTTTTAAATTTTTTTATCTTTAAAATTAAAAATAATTAAAAATAATACTTTTTTATATTATATAAATAAATTTATATATATAATAGATTTATAAACAAAAATAAAAAAAAAGTTTAAAAAAAATTTAAAAAATTTAAAAAAGTTAGAAAAAAGAGGCGGGTCAGCCCGCCGGCTAGCCAACCTGCCTAAGACGGGACGAGTTACAATATTCAATCCGTTTATTGATGGCGGGCCAGCTCAGCCTAACTCGTTTTTGCCGAGCCACAAGCGGGTCAAACCAAAACGGGTCGGACTAGCCCGTTTTACTACCCCTAATAAAAAGTAATCCACTCTATATGTAAAAGTTATATCTTCCCTTTCCCCTTTATAGTGTTATGTTTCTATAATCAAGTACAAATACATTAACTACATCTTATATATTCATACGTGGAGATAAGATAAGATTGGTAATTATCTGTATTCTTTTATGGTACAATTATAACTTAAGTTTTTGCATATTTTTCTTTTGTCTTATTTTAATCTTTATTAATATATATATATGTTATATTTTGTGATGGTATTTAAAGTCTTATCTTATTCTTGCAATATTATATTTATTTTATTTTATTTAATGACAATGTAATTATAATATATTTATTTATAACTTATATATTTATAATACATATGTATTTTATAAATAAACGTCATATAATTTTGTAGTAACATTATTATATTATTATATTGTTATTAGTTAATTAGTTTTAATATTTATGTATATTTATGATTGTTGTATTTATATATTCATATTTTATTATAATAAATGTCTTATGTAGTGTTCTAAATATTTATATTAATTTGTTAAAATATTTACATTATTCTATTTTTTATTTAAATATTTGTTATCATTATTGCACTAGTACTTATTTATTATTAGTATTACTATTACTAGCATAAACACAGGCGCTATCGCGTCTGTGTGTATGCATTTTTTAAATATGTGTGATATTATATCAGTAGGTGATAATATTATAATGTTATTAAGTTAATATATAAACTAAAATTATATTTATTAAAAATAAAGTGAAATATATAAGAATAGATGACAGAATAATCATTGATAAATAAAGAAAAAAGAGAAGAAGGAGAGATAACCGATTTTATAAAAAACTTATAAAAGTAACGGTCAATTTTAAAAAATTTAAAAAATTATTATATTTAAAGGGTAAAATTGGTATTTTGAAATGTGGACACAAAAGGGAAAATCTCCTTTATATATTGTTATAGATTAAGTTAATATATAAACTAAAATTATATTTATTATAAATAAAGTGAATTATATAAGAACAGATGACAGAATAATCATTGATAAATAAAGAAAAAAAGAAAAGAATGAGAAATAGCTGATTTTATAAAAAACTTGTAAAAGTAACGGTCAATTTTTAAAAATTTAATAAATTATTATATTTAAAGGGTAAAATTGGTATTTTGAAATGTGGACACAAAAAGGGGAATCCCCTTTATATATTGTTATAGATATTTACCATTTATAATTTATTTTTTTATTTATTATGGTCACTATTATTTCTAATAATAATAGTAGTTTTATATATTAAATAATAAAATATTTATAAATAATGTGACCGTGACATATTTTATATTAAAAATATTACATTTGTAAAAGTTTTGGATGTTACATCTAGTGCTTTAGGAAAGAACCTAGATCTACCTTTAAGAGTACTCCAAATACATTGAATGATTTGCTTATTAAATATAGACAAGATAGTAGTGGTCCAATAGAAGATGGGATGAAATCCAATCATAGCCTCCACTCCACTTAATCTATATAATATATACTACTATCTATACTTATATGTATTTTTTATCAAAAATCAAAAAATCCAAAAGCTAATTACCAATATACTTGCTAAATCTATATGGATACGAAACTTATTGATACTACTACGTAGTCATACACTTGTTGAGATTGGCTGCTAAGAAAACATCATTACATGTCACTTGCAAAAGTAATGAGGCATGGTGATGAGACCGATTCTCTTAGTTGACAATGATGAAGGAATTGATTAGAAGGAAACAAAGAACTTATCCTCACGTTTCAAAGTAAAAAATAATATATAATAAACCTAACTAAGATACATAAATATTAAATTAAAAAAACTAAATAAGCACCAAAAAAATTATTTTAAAATAATAATAATAAGAATAACAACAATAACAATAATGATTTATTTTATATTAATTTTATTTTGTAAAGGTAAAATTATAATATTACATTTTAATCTATTAAATTTTTTTTTATCTATTACATCAATCAAATCACTCATAAACTTTCACAAATTTCAGTTTTACATCTATCAACTTTCACCTTCAAATCTTTTGAAATAAACAAATAACACAAACTTTATTTCAAATCCACCAAAATTCATCCATTCACAATCTCCAAATTTATCTTTGGAGAGGAACATTCACCTTAAGCCTTGGAATTGTCTTCTTATTCGTATCCTCTAAGGTTTTACATCATATATCTCTAAGTTCCAAAAAAATAAAATAACTACTAAAAAATATAATAACTATAAGATACCATATTTTCTAAATCATAAGAATCTATTAATAAAATAAATCTCCTAAGAGTCTTGGGCCAAATTCTTGGCCCAATAACTTTGTTGCATCTTCAAAACGACTCCTTCTTTCTACACCCCAAAAATTTCTTCCTGCAGCCCCGTTTTTTGAAATACCAAAAGTACCCCTACTAAAAAATAATACAAAATGATAGTGTGAGGAAGATTAGATTTTGGTTTTGCCGTTTGGGTGGTGATTGGGTGTGGAAAGAAAACTTCACAACCAGCAACAGAAAACTATGAGGAAAACTAATTATAGATGAAATGATATTTAACATTCAATGATTCTTTATAGTTAGAGAGTTTAAGAATAAAATAGTACTATACTTTCCTCAATTAATCATTTAGTTTTATCTTATTTCATGATGGAATAATAAATAAAATACGTATTAGGTGTACCAAACATTAATAAACCTCAAAATGAATGAAGCTATCAATATTGGACTTGCTCACGATCTTCAATCCTCTTTGCTTTTCTTAATTAGTTTAATTCTTGAATCTTAATTAGATGTTCAAAGTTGAAAATATACTATTCTTATCATCATCATCATCATCATAATTAATGAGAGTTACAAAGACAAAAAGAGAGGAAAAGAATCGTAGGCTTATGGAACAGTTAACGTATAAACATCAACATCACATCATAAATTCCTAACTTTTTTTGCCATGAGTCAATAATTGAATCACAAGTTCATTGACATCAAACCTTACGGCAAAAACTTTATTAGAAAAAATAATACACATTTGAATGATTTGCACCTCCAATAAATTAATGTTTCCAAGGAAAAAAAATATTACGTGTAAGAAAAATACGACTAACCTAAGCATACCAATGAATTCGTGATCGTAGAAGTAATCAAAATAACCATAGAACACACTTAAATATAATCCACTAATTATTGAGTGGATTGTGGTATTTGATGTGAGAAGTTCCCATTGTATGTTCATAAATTTTAGAACATAAAGTACTTACGTGAAAATTACTAAAAACATAGGAAATTAAATATCTAGACTCAAGTTTTAGTCACCTCTTATGATTTTTTTTAATGACAAATTAAGATATGGGTTATGTTTTACATGAAAATAGAATTTACTCTTATTAATATATGATAGCTAATTTTCATTAGAATTTTAATTTTGTAAATGAATACAATGAATTCTAATTTTGATAAAAGAACAATAAAAAAAATCAACCAATCCTTTTTTTCCTTTTTTTTTTAATCACAATATTGAAACCCGAGCGACATATAATAGAAATGCAGATGAAAGATGGAGATAGAAATTGTAATTTTGGTAAGGATTATTCATCGTTCAAAGTAATGACAATTTTGTTATAAAATTATTTATAACGGAGGGTTATGACTAATATCATTAGGACTCTCTACGACCATAAAAATATGACTAATTTCTTTTTAACATAGTTTATTCCATAATCATGACGTCATCTATAAAAAAATAAATCAATAAATAATAACTATATATTACTTTTTATTCCGTGTAAATATGTAACTTACAACCTAATTCTATTTGTATTATAGAAAATCTTTTGTTGTTACAATTAAATAAAAACTATTTGCACTTGATGAGTATATTTAAATTTGAAGACACAACGTTAAGTTGCTGCCTAACTCTACTCAATACAACAATAAATAAAGGGTTAAAGGGTTAAATATGTTGCTGCTCCCTTAACTTTGAAATTAGTCCATTTTAAAATTTTGGACAAATTTAGTCATTTATCTTTCGAAATGCGTGAATTTAGTCTTTTTAATTAAATTTTATTAAGTTTATTTGACATTTTAAGTACGTTTCATAATAGTATTTGACTTAACATTAAAGAAAAATGTGTCAAACCATATAAACAACTCAAATACAATCATAAAATATGTACGAAACATCAAATAAACCTACCAAAATTTGATTAAAATGATTAAATCCACGTATTTCGAAAGATGAAAGACTAAATTGGTCAAAAATTTCAAGATGGATTAATTCCAAAATTCACTGAAAGATAAGAGACCAAAAACATATTTAACCCATAAATAAAAATTGTCCTTCTTTTCCACTTTCTTTCCGTTATTCAATATATACTTGTATTTTGGTATTATTTGATTTAACATAAAAAAAAATCCACTTTCCTTCTATACTTTATACTTTCAGCAAACTAGATTAAGGGAATTTATCGATCCAAACTTAGAAGATAAATCATAAAATTGTGCATTAAACAACACTTTGGTAAATACATTATCTAGTTGATCATGATTCCAAATATAACCACTTTGAATAATTTGATTTTTAATTTGCTAGGAGATGAAGTGACCATCAATTTTCATATATATTTCACTCATGAAATATTGTCACAAAAAGTGTCTTAAAAGGTTACCACTAATAAACCTATAATAACCAAATATTAGATTCATCAAGAATATTTTCAATCCAATCATAACCATTATTACCATTTTATTTATGTGTGGTCATTCTTGGTTAGAAAAATCATTTGTTCAATAGAACCATGTCCAAATGAAAAGTTGTAGGGGCATTGCATAAATTCATTAACAAGACTAACATAAGTAATGCAAGATTAATTAATAATGAAATAAAAGAGTTTACTCACTAATTCTCGATAGTCATTAATAGCTTATAAATGTACATTTGTGGTGTCAAGTTTCAACTTACTATCCAATGGAGAGAATTTTCTTCTGGTGTCCAATTGAACATTTCATGTGAGAAATGGATTTTGGAATCGTAATGATAGCATTTGTATAATTTGTTGTTGATGATTGGGTTAAGAAAATACATTTAGCAGTCGTGAATCAAGTTTGTCACAAAAATAAGCACTTATATACATAGAATTTTATAGGTTTTGTCACTGCACTCCTACTAGAAGGACAATCTCTGATGAGGTACCCCTTGCCACAACCATGACATTTCTTCAGATTAGCAATCTGTGGGCAAGCACTCTTTAGATGTGGTCCTCCACATTGAAAACATTGAGGTCTGGTTGAGATTGCTACTGGGATGAAAACCTTATAGCGAGAGATGCTCAATCATCGACTAAGTGTGTAAACAAGAGAGATGTCATATTTGTTCTCACTCCTCTAGAATTGGTATCAATTAAACAATAACTATTGCTTAAACGATAACGTTTTTCTCTGTTTAAAGAAACAAGGTTACTCATGTGATATGAGTTCACTCAAGTGACACATACCTGATGATGAGATGGTGTTGATGATGAGTTTGTGTGTGTCAAATGAAGATATCACTGGATTATTTTGAAAACCTCCTTTAGGACTACAATTATAAAGATATAGATTTTTAGGTTTTCAAAACCAAGGAAAACCCAAAGAAAAGGTGGATATGTTCTTAAATAATGGTACTTATTAGGATTTGTTATGTGTCAAATGAGTGGCTTAAAAGAAACATTGGTCGAGAGACAATCCAATGGTAAGTTCATTTCTCTTCTACTTCTATTTTGATCTTTCATTCTTTCGTTCTTGCATTCTAAAATTTTATTGAATTTTTTGTTAATAAGTAAAAACAAAAACAATACAAAAATAAAAAAAGTGCATTTTTTATTTATAGGTCAAGGAGCTTATCTAGCAAAGTCGATTAATTAGGATGGTGGAGAAGTTGTTTTGGAGACCTAATTTGCAAAAGGGAAGGATGCAAGAAAAAAGGACGTGTTCAAGGCATTGTAGAAAAAGAAAAGTTTGAGACTTCGAATGATGATTCATGCTCAACTTAAATGAAAAGAGTTATCGATAAGTATCTAAGTATAGTTGTCCAAAAAATAATATTTTGTACTCAAGACTAAAGTCTCTCTCAACACATTTTTTTTTTTTTGCAAAATTTCAAGATAAACAAAAATCCATTTTAATCTTAATAACTATATCAAGTTTAGAACACAATTTTAGACTCATTTTGACCTTTTCAAGCCATTATCTTGTTCAAAATCAATATAAATTTTCAAACACAAATTTTCCACTTCTATCCAAGCAACTAAATCTAAATTTTGTTCAAGCTTCAAACCTTGAATTTGGAAGGATGCTCTACTATAATATACACAAATATTAGGTAAATCCAAACTAATATCTATAACTCAATTAACTCATAGAAACTTATTATTTTAATTTGAATTAAAACCTACACAAACATCTCACAAATATAAACATTTATATCATATTTTCTGAGTGATCATAAATTTTTATATGGATTAAGGATAATTTTCCCTAGATGAAGTTACTTGCTCCAAATGGCTAAGGGAGTTGGAAAATGTACCAAAATTTTAGAGACTTAGAACAACATATTCAAATAATTGCAAATTTCAATCAAGACCTAAACTAGTTGAGAAAAATCATTTTTCTTGATTAACTTAATTAATATTAAGCTCAAACATTAATAGAAAAGTGGAAGTGAGAATTTTTTAGAGCAAAACAAAACTCACCCTAACTTAAGATAAATTTGAATAAAAATAATCTTATACTCGTCAAATACTCTGTAATGATTTAATTTTGAAGAAGATGATAATTGAGATCATAAATGGAAAGAGAAGGGTGAGATGTGAACTTATGAGAAAAAAACAAGGGAGAAATAAAAGAAAAAATAAATAAAAAAAGAAGAAGAATGAAACTAAGAAAAAGAAATATTAAACTTTAAGACTCAAATATTTATAAAAGTTGTAATTACACTTATAAGAGCAACAATAATCATTATAATGTACAAAAAGAAGAGAGATGATAATATGATAACGATAATATTGACTACCATAATAACATTAATAAGAGTAATAATAATAATATTAACTACCATAATAAAATTAATAAAAATAATAGTAAAAGTAATAATAATTATTACAATACGACCGTGACGACAATTAGATTAAATTTACTTGACATTTTAATTTAAATAAAATAACAGTTTTCCAAATAAAATGATATTCTAATTAAAAATTTATTATTTATATAAATATTTTAGAAATATTTTTTTATTATATTTTTCACTTTAAAATATATCCGTAAATAAGATAGAAAAATAATTAAACTTATTTGAATATTTTTATATAATTAAATACAAATAAAAATTAAGATTATCATTCATTAATACTAAGAAAATATAAAATATTTTAAAAAATAAATACTCCAAAAATTATCACACATTATAATAAAAATAAAATAAAGTAAATAGAATGCTCACTTAACCTAAAAGAACTTCGAACCTGACATAACCGAAAATAAATAAATAAATAAATATATATATATATATATATATATATATATATATATATATATACATATATATATATACTAGAATACTGTATCGTCATCTTTGTTACTTCCCTAATTAATTTTTTTTTTCATTTATAATTTAATCTAGTTTCTAAAAAATGTTTCTATTTTTAGTTTAATATTTTTCCATTTTTCATTCTTAACAATTAGTATGTATAAGATAAAACGACTGAAAAGTATAAAATCATCAATATGAATGTGATATTAGGAAAGTACAATAAAACATCACATTAATTTTCTGTTATATATTATTAATTGATAATAAGATAAAAGAATAAAATAAAATTACTCTGTTAACATACTGCAAAAGATCAAATCTTTAAACTAAAATTAATATTTTTTTTTTAAAATAACGAGAAATATCCTCCGCATCATTATCATTGTCTTTATATTTTTAAGTACAGTCTAAAACCTTCTGACACTAAAATAATAAAATTTCTTATTTAATATAAAATAATTATAAAAATTCCTATTTAAATTTGTGTATTTATACATAACCAAAAAATTGTATACGGATTTCTTTACTTCTATTTCCTTAATAAATAAATATGCAATTAAATAATGAGAAAAATAATTAATAGAGGTTTTATAATTAATATATTATTATTATATAATAATAACTTATTTATTTAATAATAATATTATTATTATCATTATTATCTGCTAGTTGTGCTGATTGCTGTCTGAACCAAATTTTACTTGTTTTCAGCTTGCACAAGAGTCTCCAATCTTAACCTCTCTCTCCACTTGCCAAAGGAAAGGCTAAAGAGGAGAAGGAAAAAGGCAAAGCAACACAGCCATGTCTTCCCCAAGCAAGCGCAGAGAGATGGACTTGATGAAACTGTTAATCCTTTCTTTCATCAATTCCATCAAAGTTTTAATCTTTTTTCTAATCCCCTTCTCTTTCTGATTCTGGGTCTTCTCCATCTTTTCTTTTTCCTAGGATGATGAGTGATTACAAGGTGGAGATGATCAACGATGGAATGCAAGAATTTTATGTGCAATTCCATGGACCCAATGAGAGTCAGTTCCCTTTCTTTCCTCTTCTTTCTTTCTTACTTTCCTGCTTCTCATCAAGTTAGATGCTTTGCTTTTCTCGGTCTTTTCCCTTTTTTCTTGAAGTTTTATTTGTGGAGATTGCTGTTTGACCTCAGTAGCTTTAGATTTGTGTAGCTACAAGATGATATCGGCACCTTTTTATGCCCCTTGTGTTTGTTGTGTTAATTGCTGTGTTTTTTCTGTGGATTCTGTTCATAGATTTTTGGACAACAATATTTCTTTTGTTCATGCTTTAATTTTGTAAATGATTTTTGTACTTATTGATTTTCCTTTTGCTTGTTGGGGAGTTGTTAGTATGAACATGGAGCTGATGTCTAGCCAGAAAGGGACTGGTGTGAGCTAAATTTTGTTGGTTTTTACCTGTATCAGCTTTTGCACCTTTGATTGTTGGTTTGGCCTGGTTTGAGATCCTTATCAATATTTCTGTATCATGTAGCTTCCTTTTTCTATAGTCGTATTATCTGTTTGATGGCTTTTGGCAGGTCCTTATCATGGTGGTGTGTGGAAAGTGAGAGTTGAGTTGCCTGATGCTTATCCTTATAAATCTCCTTCCATTGGCTTTGTCAACAAGATCTATCACCCAAATGTTGATGAGATGTAAGCAAATAGTAGTAATGTTCTGACATTTGGGTGACTTATTATGTGTTTGATGTAAAAAAAACTGTGTCAGCGTGTCTGATCTGATAATCTTCGATGACAATAATCTCAGGTCAGGATCAGTGTGTCTGGATGTTATCAATCAAACCTGGAGTCCCATGTTTGGTAATGAAATTCAATAAACTTTCTGAGAAAATGTGTGGATTGTTCAAAATTTAATATTTTGACTATTTTGATTTGTTCTTGTATGTCAAACAAAACTCCTTTCTTCCCTCCAGATCTTGTTAATGTGTTTGAGGTGTTTCTACCACAACTTCTGCTGTATCCCAATCCATCAGACCCCTTGAATGGAGAAGCTGCAGCTTTAATGATGCGTGATCGATCTGCTTATGAGATAAGGGTTAAAGGTATTCATTCTTTCTGCTCATTTTCTAAAAAGAAATTTCTTGCATTAGTTTATATACACTCATTTCTCTGTATGTGTCACAGACTTGCAATGTTTCTTTGCAGTTTTTTGGTTACATTTTTCTAATGGCAGCCACTGTCAAGATTTTAGACCTTTGTGTAGTAGATGTAGAGCTACCATCACTACTCAGTGAATTGGATGTACATATGTTTGAATGTACACTCAGAAACAATTGGAACTTCATTTTTTAATAATCTTGACCTCATTCAGTTATCTTATTAATATTATTAAAACAAATGGCTGCTCCTTTATTAACTGCATTATAAATTTTTTACATTTCAAGTTCTGATCCTTTAACAGAACTGATTTTGTTGACAGCTGCCACCATTACCATCAAATCCTTAACCTCAAAGTAAGGCATAAAAACAAGAAAGGATTGAGAGTTGGATAACCATCTAATGGAATTACTTGTGTTATAGAAACTCGAGGAAACTTGGTTTATTAACAATTTTATTGGTGTTGCAAAAGATGTTAAAAGCATGGAATGGTGAAAATTTTGATCTCTGGCAAAGTATTTGTAAATGAAGGGCAGTACTATGCCCAGATTACAGCTTCAGTAAATTTGAAATTATAAAACAAAACAGGCTTTAATGGAATGTTTGTATGCCCTAGTGTGCAGACTACACTATCGTTTTGGCTATGTTTGGATGTAAAGAAAAGGATAAGATAAGGTGTAATGAATTGGAATTATACTATGTTTTTGCTTGAATTGTTTTAAATAAGGATGAAATGGAATCAAACCTAGGGAAATTCATTCCATTTCATGATTTCAAGTAGTAACTTTATTACATTTCATTTTATTCTGCATACCATTAGACATCCAAAATGCAAAAGTATAGCTGTATCAGTTCCTAGACAATTAATCTAGCTTTGAAACCTTATGAATCTCTGATTTTTATATTTAGAAGCAATGAAGTTTTTCTTTTTTATTCAATTCATACATGATAGTGATGTGTTTCTGGGTTGAATGTCAGAGTACTGTGAGAAGTATGCTAAGGCTGAAGACATAGGGGAAGTGACTGAAGAGAAATCCAGTGATGAGGAGATGAGTGAAGATGAATCTGATTCTAGTGATGAACAGGTTGTTGGTAAAGCAGACCCCTAGCTTTGCATGCATGTCCTGTTCTTAACATTGTATTTTATCTGTAAATGATGTTGTATTTGTGTTAATTTACCTCACCACATGTGAACCTGTTATGGATAAGGGGGAAAAGTCTCCTTCCTTCTATTCTACTTTCCTCTGTCACTGTAAATAAAGTACCATTGATTTCCTGATGCAATTTTATTTCATGTTTAGCCATCATAATTTACTTACATGGATTTTACTAATAATTGATCAGAAGACAGTGTTTAAGAAGTTAATAAATACAATTTCATTAATGATTATTTAAACAATCAAATTTAATTGTTCCTTCTTATTTTTCACGGGAGGAATTATAACTTTATTGAAACATGTCTTTATAGTTTCGTTTCAATAATAAATGAAATATTTAACTATAAATACACCTAAATTTTGTGAAATTTTAAACCAGGCATTCTTTTACTTTTTTTAAGTTCAAAAAACAAAATCTTATAAGAATCACAATAAAAATTTACTTATTTAATTGAGGTTAAAAATAGTACTTTCTAATTTTAGACTATTCATTTTTTTATATCAAACTACAATTAAAAATTTTACTTTGTAGAGATAAAACATATTTAATTATGTAAAATTATCATTTCTTGATCTACTTTGAAAGGTTAAACCATCTTAAAGATCAAATCCACAATTTTTATTTCTTATAACTCTTCTAACTAAATTTGGTTCACTTCCCAAAAGCAGTAACCAAATAGAAATAAAATAAAAAACTGTGAGTCCATTGACTAATTAGTTTTGACAAACGTGTTAAAGTTAAAAGCTAAACAGAATATTCTCATTAACCTTCACAATCAAGCATGGTCTGCTTTGGATAGACGTGCAATACACATAAATCTTATAAGAAAATATAAAAAAAAATCATAAACAAATATTTCTTGTGATCAAATGGCAACGATTCATGCTCTTTTATGTCTAAATTATTCATTATCTGGTGAATTAAATTTTTTGCATAACCTTTTGAAACCGATTAGGAAATAGTCTCGATATAAATCCAGTTCATGAATCACTGACCAGTGTTAATCTATAATAATAATAATAATAATAATATAAAAAGGATTTTATATTCTTTGTTCATATTTCAAAATTTAAGTTTTATTTTTTGAAATATAATTATTTATTAAATTTTTAAAAATTAATTATTATTTTAAAAATTTTTATAAAATGGTTTATTTCTGTTTTTTTTTTATTTATCAATGATTATTCTTTCGTTTAACATAATATCTTGTTAATATCATGTGTATTTAAAAAATATGTAAAGAAGCGTTATCTCTCTTATGTTTGCGCTGGTATAAATAATAGGGTTTTGTGTTGCATCAGACGTTCGAAATACTAATTAGGGTAACGACTCCTACAAAAGACTATATTATTGTTTTTGGGGTGTGTAACAGTGTAATAATTGAACCGATAAAAGAAACATCGTAATATAATTGTGGCAACAAGTTTAGGATAAAGTATGATGTGATAAAAGAATAGATATAGTTAAGTGTCACTCAGGAGACATATATTGAATGAAGCATCCAAATATCATTGTTTGTTTATATATTTGAATATTTTGTCCTCAATTCCTCACTTTTTCATAAATCTTTGTCTTTTACTAACAAGTTATTTCTTATGTATTGTTCTTTCTTTTATTTATTTTTAATACCGTATGCATTTAAACATATTCCATCTCACGTTTTATTTCAAATGTTATGCTAATAATCTAAAAAAAAAATGGCTTGTAGTCGTAGGTGTGATCCCAAAAATTTTAATAATTAGAAAGTACAAATGTGGTTAAATATTTGAAGTAAAAGATAAAATTTTTAAATGTAATTTAAAAGATGAATTTTATTTTAACATAAGATTTGGTGAATAATTATTTGGTTAGAAAAAATATATCTTGACATGTTAGATATAATTTGATATTATTGTTAGAGAATAATAATAATAAGTTGTGATGATTAATCATATATGTGATGATTTGTTTTATTTGATAGATGTTATTCTTATTAGTGCATGATTTAAGTTGAGGGATTATATCAAATTTTGTAAGTGGAGAGCAATGGTAAATGGAAAGGTTATTCGTAAGCTTTGTGCGAAAGTTGCAAATTAGTTCTTGACACTAAAAACATTAGTGTTTATGATGATATGTTTGAACTGTTATTTGAGACAAGAGACTTTGTGAATGATTGACAATTAATGAAATTAAATAGTATTTTGAGACATTAGAGTTAAAAAATGTTTGGGTGAGTGTTATAGTATGACTGATGTACACTATTGTATGATGTTTGGATGTTTGTATACTCACCCTTGCATTAGTGATTTCCACCTGCAATGATTGTATTTACGGAGAATTATAATCGTACATGTGTTGAGAAATAGGCACAATACTAGAAAGAATGATTAATATCGAAAGACGTCTTTAGTCTTAAATTTTTTCTTTTTAATAAAATCAGTTTACAATTGAAATTTTCAATAAAATAAGAATGAAATATAATATTAGATTTCTCCAACATTAAGGGATAAATGAAATGAGATGCAACACCTTTTTAGAATATACTATAATTTTGATATCATCTTAATATAGAGTAGAACGTAAATTTAATTCAATCCAAGCAAAAAAGTGTACCACAACTCATTTGAAAACAAAAACTAACAAATATACTACCTCATCTGCATGCAAAATCTAAAAAGAAGGAAGAATCAAAATTCAGGTGGAAAAAAATGGAAAAACTTTATCTACAAAACTCTCCTTAGCCAATCTAGGTTAACTCCTCATAGAATCTTGACTCAGAAAAATATGTAGGAAAAAAAAGAGAGGAAGATATTAGAATAAATCCTCTCAAACTTGAATTTCATACATAGAAATGGCCTTATTAGTTGGGTAAAATATCAATTTGTATAAGTTTTTGACTTCAAAGGATAAATCCTCTCTAACTTGAATCACATCAGATTTCATGACATAATAACGATCCTATACATACTTTATTTCTCAACTAAGATACATGAAACACATGGGTCTAAATTTACTAGAGGTGTGATGGTAAAGCCAACTTATAAATATAAAGTTCATAGTTTACGCATTTGATATAGATATAATCATTCGGAAGAGTAACTGTAGCATGTAGAGATTAATTCTTGTATGGCATACTATGAACCAAGAAGTTACTATACAAGACATTCATCAGCTATCTAAAGAAGAAGCATCACCTGCAAGATGCAGATATCCAAAGAAAAAAATTGTTGACCATTTTAATTTAACCCATTGATTGAGGTAGCTATTGAATACAGTTGAAGAACTAACTCTATATTAACAGAGAGTATGGGCTAAAGCCTATGAAAGGCAAGGGCAACTAAAGCTCTTCCTGAAAAACTAGTACCAATAACAAATATTTCAGTTATATACCTACCATCTTTTCTCTCCTTCAAAATCTACATATGGCTTGGTCTCCTCTTCCCAGAATCTGTTCTCAAACGCTTCACAGGGTTTGCCCAACCAACTGACCCACCACCAGACCCATTTGATGGTTGAGATGGTTGACCACCCCATCTAGTATCCTTTGGGGTTGAACCTGACCCTGGACTTCTTATAGCACCATGTGGAGAAACAGGACATGCTGATCCACTCCTTCCCTTCCCCAATGACTTTTCTCTGTCATTTCTTTTCTTCTTGCACACAACCAACTGACCCGGATGTGTGAGCATTGAAGGATTATCCTGCTGAGGTTGCTCACGCGCACTGCTGCTGCCACTGCCAGTTTTGGACTCCTTCAAATGACCTTTGAACCTGGTGCTTTCGCCGTTAGAAGCAGCTCCACTTTGTGGCAGCTTCTGTGAAGGGATTGGATCGGTTTCCACATCATTGGTTGCCCTGTGCCTTTTGCTGGTGCCAACTGTTACTTGCCTTGGGGATGAGGTGGTACCACCAGGAATTTGGCTAGAGAATGAAAGTGCACTTCTTGCTTCTCCAAAATCTGTATCCGGGAATGCAATTTTCAGGATATCAAAGAATAGATCATGAACCTTCCTTGCTTCAGATCTCACCTGCAAATAATGATCATTCAGAACTTTTAACAGTTACCAAAATGGATGGAGATCATATGAACAATCCTGGTCTCTATTAATTTCAGGTCCTTAGAATTGTGAACAGAAATCTGCCAAAATTGTCTTTGGACACATAAATTTTCCAAATACTATTTAGTCAGATTTTGTTTCCTTCGCTTTGTACAATTAACACGGATAAGAAATCTCACCTCATATGAATATCCGTAGAAATGCATTGAACCCCTCAACATGAACTGTACATCAAACACCAGCTCCATTACTCCGGTATAATCCATTCTATCAATCCGCTGGTCAATCTTCCGTAAATCCAACAGACTGCTCCCAGATCCACCCGCATACCCAGAATTCTCAATCCTCTTCCACAAATCTGTTAGCAAAGGTACTATCTGATGGCCTTCCTTGTCTATTTTCCTTTGGAGCTTGCTAATTACATTCTTGCACTGCATGTGTTGTGTGGGGTCATATATTTTACATTAGAAATCTACAAGAGACATCTCCAACATGGTTTATTTAACGAGTTGAGATTAAGTTCACATAGCAAAAAGAAAGTTAAAGCAAAAAACAGAGCAAAGTAATATGTTAAGAATAGCAGCAAGTGTTAAACCTTCAAGATTCTGGTATATTATGTTATATTAATATTAATATTTTATCATAATTAAGCTTGAGATTAATAATGGTTCCTGCTTGCAGTCCATGTAACATGCAGTGAGGTATGAAAAGCAAACAACCATGGCAGGAAATAAGACATTAGGCACAAGATGACACATACTCCTCTTTGGATTATTTCAGTCGTCTTGGTGCCATGAACTGAAGATCCATTTGAATTGAGAAGCTTCCCCTCCCAACTTTCTCTAGGGTGTTCACCATCATCAGAAGGACCAGATGTGCAATTCAAACGATTAGACTGAGGTGACCCATGTAATTTGGACGTATTAGCTACTTTTCTTGAAGGTAATTTTTGCTTGTTTTTTAATGATGTTGCATTCTTATCATGCTTGCCGGCATTCTTGTCCACAAATGATTTTGATTCCGTATCCATCCTTGTTTGCATCTGATATTTATAGTCTGCCAAAAGAGATGATTCTCCTCGTTGAATAGATTTCATCTCACTGCCAGACTTGTCGTCGGGCCTTTCCACAGCATGGCGGGGACGAACACGAAGACTACGCTTACGCTTAATCTTGGGTTTCTGCAAAACTTGTTCACCTTCCCCCTCATCTCGATCATGAATCCAACTTCCTGATTGTTGATGATCCATGTGAGAATCACCTGATCCTGCAATTTCCCCTTCTTCCAAGTCGTCTCCCTTGCAAAAGTTATTTAATAAAAATGAAACATGGAACAAAGAAGCCCCAAAGAAAATGATAAAAATAATCAAAATATAAAATAAAGTCCATGTACCATAATTTTTGAAATGGAGCTTGGCCTGGCATCCAATGCAGAGAGGGAACCAAATTTCTGAGCAGAAACTGAAGGTGAAACTGTTTGCACCAATCTTTGATTGTCAGAGGATGATCCTGAGGAACCAGCCTCTTCAGCCACATGATTATGTCTAGCATTTTCTGAAGAACGAGCAATTTCATATCCAGCATCAGAAGTTAAACCATCCTCTTCCAATTGATGTCCATCAGCCCCGCTATAAACATCATCTTCAAACTCTCCAATTTCCCCTTCTTCCTGTGCAGAATACTCATTTCTGTCTTCAGAGCTTGCTTCAGAATATTCTCCATTTTCATCTTCCAACTCTTTATAATTAGGATGTTTTTTTCCCTTGGGCCGTCCCCTTCTCCTTTCAGAACCCACCTCACTGTCCATGCCAACACTACCACTCAATAAAATGTTCTTTGATGGTCTTTTAGATAAAGATGCAATAGCAGCATTCACTTCTCTTGAATTGGCTCGAAGCCACTGAGGCACCTCATCATGTTGCATCATCTCCTCAGGCCAATCTAGTTCTTCATCCATTTGATCAAACAACTCCAATTCCTCTTCACTCCTAGCAATCATGCGATTTACCTCCTGAAGAGAAGGAACATTGTGGACATTTTCTTGATACCTTTCTTCATCATGTAACAATGTCTCTAAAGTCAAACGCCTCTCTTCATGTGTTGTCCTTTGATCAAAACGTCCAGCATTGATAACCTCATCGGCCATATCTATCTTATATTGTTGAATATTGTTCCTTATGAGGCTCTCAACTGATCCTATATAACGGTCCTTACCCACAAATTCATCCTCTATATCGACAGTGCCTCCACTTCTCAGTTCATCCTCCTTCTGATGGCTAGAGATTTTGTCAACAACAGCCTCCATGTAGATAACTCTGACTTCTCTTTTCTGTCCAATACGATGAGCTCTGGCCACAGCCTGCTCCTCATTTTTCGGGTTAGGATCAGGATCATAAATAACAACTGTGTCAGCAGACTGAAGGTTAAGGCCTCTCCCAGCAGCTCGAATGCTAAGCAAGAAGATGAAACAGTCTGAATCAGGGCTATTGAAGTCCATTATAGCTGATTCACGGTCATCCAAATTAGTAGTCCCATCAATTCTTCTGTACACAAACCTTCGCAGATTCAAGTAATCTTCCAATATATCTAGAAGTTTTGTCATGGTACTGAACAGCAAAACTCGATGACCAGTTCTTTGAAGCTTTATAAGGATCCTATCCAGGATCCACAATTTCCCACAAGATTTTACAATTAAATTTGTAGATAATTCATTAAATAATGGGTAATTAAGACATGGATGATTACAAGTTTTCCGCAACTCCATGCATCTGTTATTTAAAGTCTTGTACTCTTTTGCCTGGTAGAGCGGATTCTTTTGAATCTTAGATTCCTCACCTTCGGGATCAAGTCGAAGGGTACCCGTTGATTTGACCCAGTCATAAATGGCACTCTGCACAGCTGACATCTTACATCGTAAAACTATAGAGACCTGCAATGCAGCACAGATATTAGGATTGTAACACCACATAAAGAGTAAAAGGTCAAGGAGGAGTCCAAATCAAACCTTTGGTGGTAGTGAGCCCTCAACTTCTTCAACACGACGCCTGAGCATGAAAGGCTCAAGAATTTGGTGAAGTCGATGGATAATGATAACCTTTTTTTCAGTCTCAAGCCAATCATCTTCTGTATTTTGAGTGGAACCTTCCTTTTGAAATGGCTTTGAGAACCAATCATTAAAGGCTTTCTTGTTGTCAAAAACCTCTGGAAGAAGTAAATTTAAAAGCGACCACAGTTCTTTCAAATCATTCTGCAGAGAAATTTACATAATTTTTTTTATCAAGATTTGTAATGCAGCATGTATCTAAATGATTTATCAATAGATGATCATTAAAGACATCTAAATGAAGTTAACATAAAGAACATGAGTCAAAATAACAACAGGTATTTACTGAAGCAAGACATGAATTCTTAGCAAGAGGACTTTGACTATCTTCCAGCAACAACAAAATGAACACGGCTAGAATAATGACATATACTTGACCAAAGGTTTTGGATACAACACAAGGCACCCAAGTCAGGATTTTGAGCTGTAACCAAATTAACAACATTCAAGCTTTGATAAAAAAAAAAAGAAAAAAAAAAAGTCTTAATAGTAGTTTATGATAGTAAAGGAAATTATCTATAGATAAGGCACTACTAGACCCAAACCCCAGCTTAGTATCAGCCATCAGGAAGGCATGACAAGACAAGGATCTGTCATCAGTTAGATCTGAATCTAGCCTCATTATATTAGGTAACTTGGCTCCTCTTGAAAAGGATTGTACCAATTAAAGCCATTCATATAAGAATATAACAGAAAACGTATCCCAAAATTGTCTAAACAAAGGTTAAGAGCTGTAAAAAACTCTTAATTCATGGCTGAGCCAAGTTAAATGGCTCACAGTATTCACCAAGCAACAGCTTATAAGTGCCTTTGCCATCATAAATATTTTAAATTGTTAAAAGAACGTATAAAATTCTGCTACTGTCAAACACTACTCCTAAAAGTTTAAACAGATAGGTAAAAGCATATGAATACTTTTATCACCTTATAACACTCCCCCTTACAAAAGACCTTAGGAATAAAACATAGACAATGTAAATGTCAACTCTAACTTGTGCTGAAATTTTATTTAGAAGAATGGAGTTGCCGAAGACTGAACTTATGACCAATTGACCATAAAGGATATAATACGTGTTCCAAGGAAAGAGATTTCATAAAGCTAAAGCTATTAGTTGAAGGCACATGAATGTTTTTAACATCCAGGGCATAACAAGCTTGTGCAACAAATGTGCAAACTTCAAGAATCGTGGAGTTTGCTTGAATTGGGTCATAAAAGACATTATCAGTACACAGGAAAACTACAGCCACTACACATTTGTATCATAGCAAAGTAGACCTGTAAAGGTGTTCCTGTCAGAAGCAGGCGTCTTTGACAGCGATATCTATCGAGATCACGAGCTAGAACTGATTCCCTATCCTTCATTCTCTGTGCTTCATCGATTATTATATACTTCCAGTCAATTTTTGAAAGCCTCGACCGATCATACATGATGAACTCATAAGTAGTCACCAGGACATTAAATTTCATAGCCATAATCTCCTGCAAATATAACAAAAGGAAATTTAGCATTGAACATTAAATTACTCATAAATTAATGAGCTCTGGCACACTTACCTGTGAATATAATTTTGTCCGGTAATCCTTCCCTCCAGCATAAAAAATGCATGACACAGATGGTAACCAAGTATGCAACTCACTCTACATAGTGGACAAAAGTTTTCTGATTAGAAGCGACACTTGATAACAAAAAAAAAATATCACTGAAATGAAAGAATTGAAAGATCACCTTCCAGTTAACCATAACAGCATTTGGGACTATTATAAGATGTGGACCATAGTTTCCTTTAAACTCCATCAAATAGGCAATTAATGCCATAACCTGGACAGAGAAAAACTACTTCTTTTCAAGAGGTTCATAAAACCATCACAGCAAATATCATGGAAATAAAGAAGTAATATTTTTACATCAACTTCACATGATGCAACAAACTTGAATATGAATTGTAAAATCCCTCATCTCAAAAGAATATCATAGATTTTGTTCAGGTTTTAAATGCCACAGGAAATCATAATACTAACCTGCACAGTTTTTCCAAGACCCATTTCATCTGCCAAAATTCCATTTAATTTGTTGTTATACAAGGAAAGCATCCATTGCAAACCAACCTTCCAAAATAACATGTCAAATACTTAAAAGCTTGCTCCAAAAGAACATAAGCAATTATAGACAATTTCAACAGACTCAGCAACCTACCAGCTGATAGTCTCTAAGTGTTCCAGCCCGCAACATTGATGGTTGACGTACAACCTTCTCGCTCACTGCATGAGCAAGGCTGTAATACCTGGTATGTGGCAAATGGTAAGCACCAGGAATCAGATGTATTATTATACAAAAACAACAAATGTACAAAAATCATAACTTCGATAAACAATGTCAAAGAGCTACAATTACAATAAATGCTACAATTAGGCAGTTGGCACATTTTGAGACAACATCAAGTTTCATTATGCCAAAAGCACAAAACTCAAAGTACACTCACTTGCTGACAGAGGAACTGTCCTTAGGGGCATTCATCTCCATAAAACGATTTCTAATCATCACTTCTTCTCCAGCACAAGCTGCTGCCGCTCTGACTTCTTCTTCAGAAAGACCCTTTAGCCATAAAATTTATAATGTGATGAATGATTAATAGATGACTTCAAACAATATAAAAGTACATTAGAATACATGAAAAAATAAATACCACAAATTAATTGTACAAACTAAAGAAACACAGGCACACAAAAATAAAGGATTTTCTCCCAGGCCACTGGGTTTTATTTATTTTAATGAGAGGAGATTGATGAACCATGCCTGCAATCGTGCAGCAGCTGCAGCAGCTTTGGCAGCCTCCTCCACTTCCTGTTGATTCTTAGCAGTTGTTATCTTACTTCCTAATTTGTGGAGATACTCTTCAGTCTGGGTTAAGAAAGTTGAGAGGACAGCATATCTCTCCGCAGCATCACCTTGGATGCTAGTCTGCTGCTCCAGCAACATCTCCCTATATCTGTCAACATCATTGTTTTTCAAGGCTTCCATCCTTTTATTTCTGTCATCATCCTTACGTTTTGAGAACTCTCTCAACATCCTTTCATGATATTTAGCCACTCCCCTGTTGCGAGCAGTACGGGCATCACGAATGGCCCAATGTGTTTCAAGAAGCTTCTTGCGCCATTGAAATATAGATTTCAGTTGCTTCTCCCTTAAAGCTCTCTGAGATGCCTGAACTTGTCTAGCAAGTTCCATACGCTGACGTTCACACAGTCTAACAAACTTCCGATATGGCCTATCCGGCATTGCCATTATCTCTTGTTGCTGTTGATCAATCTCGTCCCTTAAACGTGCCTGAAGATCTAAAAGGCGAAGCTTTTTTCCTTCAATTTGCAACTTTAACACAAGATCTGGCCTAATTCTTTTCCTCTCTAAGTTTACTGCAAGCAAACCTTCAATCTTCCTTAAATTCTCTGTCTTTCTCTTGCTAAGGACCTCCGTGCCTTCCTCAAACAGAAGTTCTTTCACATCATATGCCAATGACAAATTGTTGTTGTTGTTGAGCATCATTGATGACCCAAATGAATCATGTTTCCTGGTGAAGAAAGGAAAATCAAATAGGGGTCCATGGTATTTTCTGGTGGAAGTCGTATCCTTTGGCTGGGCAACAGTGCTCGCCTCAGAAGGTTTATTAAGTTGCACTGTATCAGTTACGGAAGACTGGGGAGCAGCAACAGCCTTTCCCTTATCTAATACTAACTCATTTCTAACAGACGTTCTGTTAATTCCATGTTCATTTTCCTGATCAGACTTAGCCGAGCATACAACAGACAGCTGCTCTTCCCTTCCAGCAGATTCCTTTATCACAGGAGATGTAACCTGCAAATGAACTGCTGTTACAGCATTGCTCTCATCTCTGATAAAGGCTTCCTTCTTTGAAGAGTTCTTTCCGCTAATGGATGGGATATGCTGTGAATCTTTGGCATTGGCCTCATTCTGCCTTGGCTGTTCAGCCACAATATTTCCAGCAGATCTCTCTTGACTTTGTGCTCCTCCAGAATGAATTGGCTGCTGCACTAGCAAATCAAGAGGTGGTGGATTGATGGACCGAAGAAGTTCTTGGGGAAGTGCACCTTCTCCTTTCTGTAAACAACAGGAAATTAAAAAATCAGTGAGCACAATCTACATTAAATATTATGCAGTACATTTTCATTTCACAAGGTGTACATAAATAGCACAAAAACACATAAACCAAGCAGCAGACAGAATGAAGAAGGAAAGAAGATATTAAACCTTCAGACGCCGAAATGCTAGTATTTGTGCCTTAAGAACATGAAGCTGTTGTTTAGTGAAACCATTTCTTTGCTGAGGAGTTTGAGATGGCCCCGCTTGAGTTTTGGGGTAATTTCCTGATCCACCTTCATTTGTCAGACCTCCACCCTGAGAAGCCGATGGGTTTAATTGCCTGATGTACTGCATTTTTGCAGGTTCTGGACAAGATGATGATGCTTTCGCATTCAGAGGATGATCTGCACCCACATTCATGTTTGCAGAGGTCTGCTGTGGATGCATTCCATTTCCAGTTAGAACTGAATGCTTCAAAGATCCTTGAGTGTCTCTGCTATGAAGACTGAATTGCTGCACAGCCATGTCACTAGAGGTACTGGCTATACCAGCACTAATTGGTGGGCTCAAATGGTTGGGTGGAGCCATCTGCCTGGCTTTCAGAGAACCCGACTGTGCAGACACATCACCAGATGAATTAGCACGTGCTGAACTCTCACTTGCCACTGCTGGAGAAGTAACCTGCTGGTTTGAAATGGGGACAGGTGATGACTGTGCACCTGAGTTAGTATCATTTGCCTTCGGTTGTTGAACCATCCTTGATTGCATCAATGGAATAAGCTGAGCCATTAACTGAGCATTTGCAGGATGTGACATATCAATATTTTGTTCATGTGCCCATGCCTGCATAGCCCGCAATTGAGCAGACATTGCAATCTGGTTGTTCATAGTGTTTGAGATGTTCTGCTGATTTGCCAGAGCTTGCCCAGGTCTTATAATGTTTCCAGGTACTATATTTCCAACAGCTGGCCCCTGACTTGAAGGATTTCCTTCACTCTTTCTAGCAGGTGCTAGCTGCTGTCCTTGCTCTACCCGCTTTTCCCCATGATTAAAATGGTCAGATGAATTTCTAGACGATGATGCTTGGGCTTGATTTACTGCCTGCATGGACATGAGATCCTGCATTTTCAAATTTCCCATTCGCATGTCCTGATCCTTTACAGATGAAGAGCCCAGCATTCCCATTTTAGGTTGCTGCATTGCCAAAGCAGACTTTTGTTGTGAAGCCTGCAGGGCATATTGAAAGTATGCTGCTTGTGCAGGATTTAGCATTTGCTGCTCAACACCTTGACCCTGGTTGGATCCATGCTGAGCTAGATCAACAAATTTTCGAGGCTGTTGAGGCAGTTGCATGGAACTAGATGGGAAGTTGTTACTCCCAAATACTCCTTGAAGACCTGCTTGATATGCCAAAAATGCTTCACTCCCTTCAGGTTTTCTTAGCAGCTGCTGTTGAAATGACTGTATATGTACAAGGTTGAGTAAGGGCATTTTTCCATAAGACAAATGATAAGTTTAAAGGTTACCCAAAAAAGGCATAATTGCCATAATAACAATAATACTTGTTGTAAGATCACAATCCGAATTTCATTGATGTCAAGACACACATGCAGGTATACACACTTTTCACAGTATAGCATATGATGAGTTAGTTCCCAAGACCCCACTTTTGACTTCATATCTAAAAAGGTATGATGGAAATTTCATGGAGATTTATGCAGGATGCTATTAACATGAATTACAGCAGAAACATCTTTGACCTCTATAACGAAGTAACAACCATGAAATAAAAAATGAGACCATACTTGTAAGTTATGACATATTCTGAAGTACCATTACCAAAAATCATAAAGTAAATTAGTCATCTATTAACGATCATGCCATTTTGAGAAAGATGATACATCGATGATTTTTCAATTAAGACTGCATTTCATAGAAAATTATAACTCGACAAGATGCAGACGATACCAATCATTGAGCCTTCCTCTTTTGATAATAAAAACTTAACTACCAGAACAGAGAGACAGTAAGAACAGTTAATACAAATTGAAAATAAGCAGAAGTTGTGGAAATAACACTATTACAAGTTGAACTATAGGTTATGTAGTTAAAATACGCAATTAATCATTTCTTTACACTCATAGCATTTACTCAACAGTTAAAGAGACTGGGAGAATTCATAATCCAGTACATAGAAGATGACGAAAAAACACCTTTTAGCAAGTTGACTGTAGGTTATTTATTTACAATCCATAATTAATCTGTCTTAAAACTTATATCATTTACTCAACACATAAAGAAAGACTACAGGGATAACTCGTAATCCATATTAAAACAACATGCATAAATTTCAACAGTAGCACCTGAACATAATTAGAAAGACAAAAGGAGTTCATTGGCCAGAAGAAAAACCCCAAATTTTATTGATGTTTCATTATCAATCATCATCAACACCTTTTACCAAGTTGCCACTGTAGCTTGTATAGTTAAAATTCATTATTAATCAGTCATGTACAATGACAGAAGTAACAGAACAGAGAGGCAGCAAAAACAGTTAATACAAACTGACAATACACAGAAGTTGACGATCCACAATTAATACAAACTGACAATACACAGAAGTTAATACAAACCTTTTAGCAAGTTTCAACTGCAGCTTGTTTGGTTACAATCCACAATTAATCAATGTCTTAATACTCAAACCATTTACTCAACACATAAAGAAAGACCCAGGGGAGAATTCATAATCCAAAGGAGTAATTCATCGTTCATAAATTTCAATAATAGCACCTGAAGAGAGTTAGAAAGTCAAAAATGGTGTTCATCAGACCAGAACATAAACCCTGAGTTCTATTATCTTTATGCTTCAATATCAATCATCACAAACACCTTTTAGAAAGGTGTAACTTTAGCTTGTGTAGTTAAAATCCATAAGTAATATTTGTCACGTACAATTTACTCGAGGAACAGAACAAGGGGAAAATTCATAATCCAGAGTAGTAAATAGTGAATATGAATTTCAACAATGGCACCTGAAAAGAGAGTTGGAAAGGCAAAAGAGGGGGTCCATAGAACAATAATATAAACCCCAAATTTTATTACCCTGATGATTGATTATCAATCACCATCAACCTCGAAAAGGAAATGCCGTAGAAAAGTGCAGAAAAAAAAATGCAGAATAGTCAATGTTTCCTATAATTCAACATCACACACCCAAAA